>ERZ772920.12-NODE-12-length-110993-cov-4.122429_pt1 | contig 110993 bp, 133 predicted proteins | sample MGYA00511469_ERZ772920 | MGnify/ENA primary metagenome ERZ772920 (study PRJEB29015, sample SAMEA2738069) | human oral metagenome | biome: human oral; feature: human-associated habitat; material: saliva | place: China | collected 2216 ... | reverse complement strand
TTAATTTAACAGCCTTGTCAAAAGCTCCTTTAGCGAGTTTCTTTACGCCATTCAACTCGATAGCTGTAAGTCTAGTAACCTGTGCAAAAGCCGCTTGTTCTATAGACTCTACACCATCAGGAATCTTATAAACACTTGCGCTAGGCTGCCCTGTCACACCTTGATAAGCTGGATTAGTCGAAGGAGAACCTGCTTTCCCATTTGGATAAGCAATCAACTTTTTACCATCAGCCGACAAGAGGACACCATCCACAGACTTAAAGGCTGTATTACCAGCAGCAACAGCAATCTCTTTAAGGTTCTGAGCACTTGTATAACCATTGGACTCTGCTGTTGAAGGTGATTCCTTTAACGAAGCTGGTAAAGTAATTTTTGTTAGGTTAGATGCACGTTGGAAAGCATTTGTGTTTATACCATAAATACCTTCTGGCACTGCATAATCCGCACCAGACTTTGCCACAGGATATGCAGCTACCCAGTCTTGTGAACCCTTCTTCTCTATAAGTACACCATTATCAGAGCGGAAGTTTGAGTTCCCAGTAGCAACGTTAATTTCTGTAAGGTGGTTCATCTGACCGAAAGCACCATCTGCAATATTCTTAACAGATTGTGGTACTGTGATACTTGTGATATGACCACCCTTGAACGCATTAGCCTCAATTAGTTCGATTGTGTTAGGCATTATGACGGATGTTGCATTAGGAACTGTACTGTTATTAGCAATAGCCGTTACCTTAAAAGTGTACTGGTTATTAAGGTCCGTAACAGTTTCAGGAATGCTTACGGTAGTGCCATTAGATGATACGAACGCCACATTGTAAGCGTCGGGAATGCCATCATGAGCCTTATCCATCTTAGTAACCCTGTACGTGTTACCATCCCGAGTGAAAGTGTCGCCCGGTATCAGTGCATTTGCATTGGTTACATACAGCAATGCAAACAGTACGAACAAAAGAAATTTAATCTTCTTCATTTTTTTCTTTTTCTAATTTAATTGAAATTATTTTATTATAGAGACTATTCCTCCTCATCCCAAACTTCGAATTCATAAATAGGTTTTGCTGCTATATCATCGCCATCACCAAGGTCACCGCCTTGACCAGGGCCTGGAGCAGATACACCAGGACTAGTCTGTAAAACACCTGTATGGTCCTCCATTAATCCTTCTGACCTTAAATCACAACAAAGTATCTCCGGTGTTACATATTCTTTCTTTTTCATCTTCTTATCTCCTTTAATTTTTTAATAATTTTTTAGTAAATTTGTTAATAATTGTGCTTTATAGCTTCAGTTAATTTATCTTTAACTACCTCTGCCATAATTTCTGTTTTCTTTAAAATTTTTCTTACCTTTTTCATACTCTTCAATTTATAATCACTAATAAGGGTTTTAGCGGATTTTTTATTCTCTGGCATTTCACAGAGATTATCACAGTAGAATCTATTTCCTATTATTCTATCTAGGTTCTTAGTAATCAATTCAACTAACCTATCATGACCGAAACAAAACTCCTCTCTATGTTTCTGTATGTACCTAAGATCAAACAGTACATATCTCTCTACTTCTCCAGCTTCACCACCTCGAGTTTTTGTAGATAGCTCACTCTTACTACTTACTACAGATCTTAGTAGCTCATGATCTAAGATTGTCATATATCTTAAGGTTACATTCCCATTATTGTCACTAGGTCCATCACCAACTCCAAAGAAATGTAAGTTCTTAGGGTCAACTTCTAGCCCTGTTTCCTCCATAACTTCTCTTACTGCACCTTTCCTAATATATTGATCTGAAAAGTCGTAATATCCACAAGGCATACAATACAGACCTACATTATCAGGACAACCAGGACCTCTCTTTTCAAATAGAAATAGTAGATTTTCTGTTGGGTCACATCCTTTATCATCCCAACAACAAACTGAACATACTGTGGCAATACTAGGAGAAAACCACCTAACCTTATCATCTTCTTTACAAGTGAATGGTTTATTTGCTTCCATAATTTTTTGAAATATAATTTAATTTCTCTTTAAATTCCACTGGGTTAATTCCTGCCATTATTACTACGGCGGGAACATGTTTATTGCTTATGTCTTTTACAAATAACCAAGGAACAGCACCCAGGTTAATATCTTCTACAGACCAAGGACTATTACCACCGCCGTAATCTTTTGGCAGCTTATATTCCAGTGGGTAAGTAGAGAAGTAACCCTCACCATCATCTTGACCAATAAATGCAAAAGGTACTTTTATAATATCACCTTCTGTATCTTCATATGGTTCGTCTGCATTGTGTTCATAGGGTACATCATTCCAATCATCACCCCACTGATCTAGTAAGTTTAGTCTAGTAAAATAAGCAAAGTGTGTTCTACTGGTTTGATCATACTCTGGATTTGGTAAGTCCTCGTATACTACCTTAGGATTATACCACATCACACCATACTCTTTGATAAAGTCTTTATACTCCTGAGATTCTAGGTACTGCTTCGTTGATTCCGTCGGTCCGTATACTGTAGGGCTAATTTCATCTACATAACAGAGCTTATATTGATCATAGCTCTTATCTACTTCACTTAATAATATTGTCTTACTCATGGAAATACTTGTTTGAATGGTTTAATATTACCGCCCATTACATTTCGCTTACTATTCTTATCTTCTAGCACCGCAAAACACACTTGACTAAACATATTCTTAAATTCGGGCTCCTCTAGTACAGACTTAAAAGATTCTGCTGTTTGTAGAGGATTATTTCCATATGCACCACAACCAAAGGCACCTAGTACTAATTTTCTATGTCCCCCAAGTAGTGCTATTCTAAGTATTGTTCTTATTTTACCTCTCAGTGTGTTCAGATCTTTCTCTAACATCTCACCTTTACTATTTAAGTCTGGTCGTTTTATGGCGGGGACTGTGATAACTGAGCAAGAGAAAGGGTCCGATAAGTAGCTGTAAGATGTTGCGGCTCTAAATACAGTCACATTCTTACTATATATACCACCAAAATCAGGAATAGGATATGCCTGTTTTATTAGCTTATCCTCAAACAATCCTAGCCGCCTTTGATCACAGCTATATAAGGACCGAATAAGATTGCTCCTCCTACACAGTTCTTCTTCTTGTGCCTTAGATCCTCTTTCTACTCCACCACCAGGACGAGAAAAAGATGCCATATTAAGAACAGCACAATCAGGTCCTAGTTTTTTGGCAGCAAGTAAGGTGTCTATATTCTCAACCCAGATTTTAGTAGACTTTGAGGGTGAGTAGTTTTTATTTTTTATACTCAATGCCCTCTTGTAAAATCTAGTTGTAATAGTATCTAAACCATGCCAATCACCATTACAATCTAGGTATCCATCATTAGAAATTGCATCACACGTACTTTCAAAAATACTTGTTAATTCTTCTTTTGATTTTGCCATACTATTTTTATTATTAAAGTCTTTCTTATATTATTAAGGATTATAGGCTTACACCCTCTACTATACTACTACCTTGTTTAAACTTACTTAGTTCATCAAATATTTTTCTCTTAAGTGTTCCTGGTTTTGGGAGAGGATAAAAGACAGTACTTCTATTATCCCATAGCCAATCATTTATCTCGCTTACAGAAGATCCAAATATTTTCTCAACTTCAGGCTCATAATAAAACCATTCATCTAGGAATTCTACTTTATAATCTGCAAGCCTCAGATGTAATTTTAACTCCATCACTCTATCACCTTCTCTCCAAGCTAAGAACTCACCTAGTGGATTATGTAAGAGATATGCAGTTTCTCTTGTTTCCTTACTACCATCCCCTGTATAACCAACTTTTACTGCTTTTCTTGAACTTTTAAAAGCACCTGTACCAAATAAATATAACATAGTAAAAAAAATAAAAAATGCCAATAATACCTCGACACAAAACAAACGAGGTAGGCATCTATAATTGACCAATAAATATTATATTATATTAAGTTAATCTAGACTCTCTATACTATTATGAGAGCCTCAGTAATACCAATTAGAACTTGGTATTCTATCCTCTTATACAAATTCTATAACATTGCCTGGTCTATTAATGTAACATGTGGTATACCCTGTAACTGGATCGGTAGTGTACAGTTTTACATTGTACGGCTCACCTCTCTCATTAAGCATACCATCATAAGAACGACCCATCCAATCTCTACTTAGGTCGCCAGGTACAGTTTGATATCCTGCATAACCTGTTGACAAACTTGGGTCGTTGATGAGGTTATATGAATTCTTATCAAATAACCTGTTTACATTACTAGCAACGGATGATAAAGACTGAATTATCTCCATAGTACCACCACAAACCATCTGACCTATTTTCAAGCCGTTTACTACATTACGACCTAGATCACTATTCATAACGCCATTGTTCTGACCTTGAGAAGCCTGAACGCATGTATTCTGAACTGGTCCATTATTCACAACATTTCTAGGTGGAACTGTCGAAAATCCGCGCTCTCTAATTTGTTGATCTGCTGGTAAATCATCAATACTCTGTGGCTTTTGACTATTATTAGCCTTACCCAACTCTCTAATACCAGCAAAAACAACTGCACCACTAACCGCTGCCACTAAAACTTTTAGACCTAATACGGCAATCTTAGAATAATTAAGATTCATCTACTAACTTTTTAAATTACTAAATACTAAATTTCTTCTTTCCATAATTTTACTAATCTGCAAGTTCAGATAAATAATTAACTAGCGCTATTCTTAAATTAAATATCTTACACTTATAAGGTATAAAGGCCTTCGTAATACGGAAGCCCTAGTTTTCTTATTAATAGATAAGGTTAAGGTTAGACGCGCTGAACCAATCAAAGATAGGTTTTTACTTAAAAGTAGTAGATGTAATTTAATGTATTGGATTCGGGTAAAGAAGGCTGTAAAGTGTGAAAGTATATATACAGTCACGGTTTCCCTGTCTAAGCTGTATTTATAATATATTAGTAATTTTGACCTGACCTTATCTTTTTTTTCGTCCACCTAAGGAAACAAAAAAGAAGGAGAACTACTTGTCTCCCTCTTTATTTTCTTTTTCTTCTCCACAGCACCAGTATTTCACTGTTGCCTTAATCTCCTTCCAAATAACACTAAGTAATGTTACTGGAATTGGTTTCTCTGTAATATTATTCATAATTTAAAACATTTAATCTGTTAAATACTCAATTAGTTCACGCTTTATCTTTGTAAGCCCATCCAATATGAGCTTTCCTATTATAAATGATCCAACTATTAAAGTTACTACCATAATATAAGCAATCATCCAGAATAGGATCCAACTTTGTTCTACTGTCATAATTATCAAGTATTTATATTACATTAATAAGGGTTTTAGGACAAATAAAGAGCCAAAAAAAAAAGAGAAGCCTAATCTCACGACTAAGCTACTCTACCCTTAATTAATAATTAAATTTTTTTACAATTATGAATCCAAGTTTATTCTATTTATAAAGATTCTAGGTCATCTGTACTACATTCCTAACATATCCAGAACTCTTTCAACATTAGATTTTATTTCTTTCTTATCTTCACAACTCCACTTATCTTTCTTTAGTTGCATCTCTAATGTATCTCTAGCGTTAAGTACTGCGTCTACCTTTGTGTACCTACTACATTCCCAGTCCATAACAAGCGCTACCCAGTCAACTTTATTCCATCCATTAATTTTTCCATAATCTAAGTGATGACGTGAGTGGGTCTTGTGGAAAGATTTAACACGATCATACTTACTACCAAAGATTAATTTCATCCAAGGTTTCTCTATGTCATGTAATAGATACTTCCACTTCCAAACTTTATAGTCCTGAGATAGCATTTGAAAGGCTGACCAACGAGCAAACCAGTAACTAAAGCTTCCTTTATCGTACTTGTGAAACCCAAAATTCTTTCTAAAGTACTTTCTGATTTCTTTCAAGGTTAAGTCAGATAATTTTTCGATAAGATCTGGATCCTCTTTATCTACTTTGGCTAGTACTTTGGGAAAATAAGTCTCACTATTGATCTTATAACAAAACTCATTAAGTACTATACTGTCTAGGTTTCTTAAGTCTATGGCTAGGTTTGTATACTCACCATTAACTACTAGACAGGATAGATCATTATTTTCTACCAACTCTATATTATATGTAGATTTTTCAGCAATCTTATTACAGATAACTTTAATATTAAAATTTATGTTATTCCCTTCCATGCTGGAATAAATTTACTGTATAAATAAATCTCTTGTGTATTACCCATCATCTCCTCTTTTATGTAATCTAAGACTAATTTACTGTTATTATCTATAGATTCATCATTTAATTCACATCCCCACAGATCCGATACATGACAACTTTCACTACTAGTAAAATACATCAATTGTACTACTATCTTGTCCCTTTCTTGATCTAAAGTGATATGTAGTTCGTCACTATTCTTTGGAACTTTAATTATAAGAGTGCTGAAGGGAGTTGCAGCAGGTGTAATCACATATTTTAAATCCAAAGCTCTTATTTTCTTTTCTCAATGAGAGCTTTAAGTCAAATCCATCATAAGTCCTCATACTGTATGTTAGAGGCTCTCTAGCCATTTCAATACAAGGTTTATACAAGATTCTACATCATCCCAGTGACATTGTTCATACGGTTGGTGCATATTTCTATTTGGTAGACTGAGCAACATAGTTTCACAATCAGTTGCATGTTCTTGTATTGCACTTGTATTAGTACCACCGGCTCTTCCGACACCAATCTGATAAGGTATATTATTTCTATCAGCAAGGTGTTTCATAGTATCACCAATCCTTCTTGACTTAGACGGACCATATTCAATAACAACACCCTTACCTAGGCTAATATCACCATACATCGCCGAACTAATACCAAGATCCTTCTCAGTACTTGGGCAAACGTCAAAATCGATGCTTATTTCGGGGTCAACTCTTCTGGCTAGTACTTTTGCGCCTCTAAGTCCAGATTCTTCACCTGCTACACCAGCTCCAAATAATGTAATGTTTTTCTTCACAAGCAGTTCTTCATCTACCCTGCGCAAGATTTCAGCCACGATATACACCCCGAGTTTATCATCGAGACTATTACCTACTATGAATTTACCGGAGGGGCCAAAGTTAAAATTATGTTCATACTTTGGATAAACTAAGAGGGTACCAACACCAATACCAAAATCATCTAGTTCCTTTTTATTTGTGCATCCAAAATCAAGGCACAAGTCCTCCACCTTAGCAATACTGTCATACTCACTATTAGTTTGAACATGTATTGCCTTGTACTGAATAATACCATCGATTAATCCACCACTCTCAGTAATTGCAGAAAGTCTAGAACCTGGTAAGACACGACGATCTTCACCGCTGATTCTAACTATCTTACACATACCAGAATCTGTTACCTCACTTACTAAGAAACCAAGTTCGTCGTAGTGACCTGATAATAGAATAGGAGTACCATCGATAGCACCTTTTTTGAACACTGAATTCTGGAACTTGTCAGTAAATACATGTTGGCTGAATTCTGACATGTGACTATTAAATGCCTCTACTGCTGCATTTTCATAACCTGTTGGTGATGGTGCTCCTAATAATTCTTCTAGAAATCCTTGATTTTCTTTCATCTGTTCATTTATTGCTTTTAAATTCATACTACAATTTTAAGGATTTTAGGTTAATACAGAGTCCACTTCAAGGGCCAAATTTTTGACGTCTAGAAAGCCTCAAAATCCTTATTAGTGTAATGATAATAAAGCATTACCTGAAGGATATTAGAACTAGTTTCTAGTATCCAGTTATTTTCATGTACTTGAAACGAATAGTACTAGTACTATAATGAGCCTGAAGGTGGTCTACGGGAGTTTATAGTATGAATAATTTAATGAGGTGACATTAACTTCGGCTTGGCGAAGTAAAAATAGTAGACGTATTTCACTATTAATCAGAAAATGATTTGAAGTGGGAGTTTGTTATACCCGTGAAATATATAGGCCGAGCGCGTATAAAGGTTTTAAGGACACAAATTTATAACAGACCTGCATTTTAGAGCGGGACTGTTTGTGTAACAATTTAAAAATAACTATAACGAAGAGTTGTAGTTGGATATGTATGGACTGATTATGAAGAGTAGTCAGCAGCAATATCAAAACACAGTAGTCAGAATATTATGACGAACTGAGAAATAATAGACTGTATGTATTGACAAGCTATTAAAGTATCAGGGTGGACTATTAGGAATTAAGTAATACAACTTAATTATTAGGTTAACAGTTTAATATTCATTATGTTGAAGAAATATAATGAAAGACCTAATTAATAGTCAAAAGCCTAGATAAGAGAAGTATCTAGCAAGTTATTAAACTTTATGACATTATTAACAATTTAAAATTTTACAATTATGAAGAATTTTGGTAAAGAAATGAAAGATGGAGCAATTTGCTCTGCAAAGATTGGTGCGTGTGCGTTTGTATTCTATACAGCGTTAACATTAGCAAGTTATGTCCTCAAATTAGGCAGCAAAAGTTCTGAGGACGGATTAGAACCAGATGCTAAACAGTCTGGGGAACCTTTAGAGGGTGCTAAATAGCACTCTCGTGACATATTAACAATGAAACTTATAATTATGGATAATGAATTAAAAAGGGAAAGAGTTACTATTCTTACTGCATTAGTAGTATTAATAGTTGGATTTATCTGGGGCATTAGTAATAAAGTCTTAGATAATGTAGAAAAGTAAAAAAACCTATATAGGGTCTGTAAAGGGCCCTAGCGACATATTAACAACAAAAATAAAGATTATGAAAACTATAATGAATGTATTGACAGTACTATCATTTGTACTGTATTTTGTATGTATAGCTGTCCTACACTTTAGAGTTGGTAGTGACACAGTAAATTTGGTATGTGATGCATACCTAGTATTAATGTTCATAGTATATGGATACTATGGTCTTAAATTCTGGTTTAACACACTAGATAATTAAGAAAAAATAAAATATAACCGGAGACGCATTTAATTATGTATCTCTGGTTATTGTTTTGCGTAATCAAGAAAGTAATTTATTTACTATACTTGATCTGATGAGACATGAATTGTCGAAACGCAGTAATTAAAATATCAGGAACTAAAGATTCCAGAGGTTATATTTTATATAGTTAGGGTAATATACTCTAACTAGTTTTTTATTTCCCCTAGAATCCTTATATATGTAAATAAGTTTCATATCAAATAATAGAGTTATCAAGCTTAACTTGTCTGTGATAGATAGGTTAAGCTTTTATTTCCCTTAGTTTCCTTAATAGTGTATGGATGTAGATGAAATATTTAAAACTTACAGTAGTGATAACATAGATATACTCTATGATAAATTGGTTGGATTAACTATTAATGGGGACTGGGAATATGATTATGAAGCATTTAAGAAATTCTATAACAACATGGATGATTTATGGCTTGTATTATCTATGTGTTAGGAGAAGAGAAAAAAGTAGTAGAAATTAAATCTACTACTTAATTTTTTTTTAATCCCTGTATAGTTTCCTCTCTTTTATTATCTCCCACGTACCTCTAGTTATCCATGGGAGAGGAATCTTATTATACCTCAGCAAGTCTCTAATGGCGGAAGAACTCACTGTAATACTCATGTCGGAAATCTCACTACTAAATCCTGGTCTACTTATTTCCACTACAATCCAGTTCTTTAATAGTTCTTCACCTCTGTACCACTTCGACATATCTTTTACAGTGTCAGTTCCGCCAAGTATTACAAACTCGATATCCTTGTCATATATATTTCTCAGTGCCTCTAGTTGATCGAATGTATAGTAATTTCCATCCTTGTCCTGCCTGCTTACTATTTCAATATTAAACTGATCCATATTGAAACCAGATTCATACATTGCAGCCTTTATCATATCAGCTCTTAGATCAACACTCACTGCCTTCCTATGTTTCCAAGGATTTTGCACCGCTGGTAAGAACAACACCTTATCAACTAGTCCGTCATTCAAGACCTTACTAACTATTGCAATGTGACCTATGTGAATTGGGTCAAAACTACCAAGTAATACTCCTATCTTCATTTCCAAATAATATAATTCTTATAATTCCTAACTTCTTTCTCCAGGCTATGTAATTCTCTGTTATAGCTTGGGTACTTATTATAAATAGATTTATACAGAAAATCATTACTCTTGAAGAAATTTAAGTTAGATTGTGCAGTATTCTTTGCTAGGACCATCGTATATTCACTAACAGACTTAAAAATATCTTCTATTAAGTCTCCCTTCTCGTCTAATAATTTTTCCTCTATTTCTTTTACTATACGTTCTGGAAGATCTTTACTGTCATGTATTAAATTTGAACTGCTGTAAATTAATTCATCTACTAAGAAGTACCTACAATCTTTATCAAGGTTGGTAAATACTAGAGTAGAGTCCGGAATAGAATTATTAAATGTGCTTACTCCTCCAAAATTAATCTCAGCAATTAACAGATAGACTTCTGAAATATCTAGGTTATTAATATCAAAATTAGGATCTTCATCAATATTTAATAACACACTATATCTCATATCTTAACAAATAGGTCTACTAGTAATTGATCTACTATTAGCCCACTTAGTATTACATAACATAGTACGTAGGTAAACTCTGGAATCATTATATGAATCTTGCGATAATTAGATAGGCTACGTCTCTTTTTGTAATCTATCTCATCCAGTCTAAACACGAAAGGTTTAATAAGATCATACTCTCCTAGTAGTTTAGCAAAATAATACGTAAGACCTACTAATACAGCTACAGTAAAGAATGAAATAGTAGTATCTATTCCATTGCTTATAATAGGTTTTATCAAATACTTTCCTAAGACTACCACAAATTCAATAATACAGAACCACATCATCTTAGCTCTTATACTTTTAAATTCTAAGTAGCTCTTATCTGTTCTCCAATAATACATATTCTCGTTATTCATTTCCCAAAGTAGAATAAAAGTTGATTAATAAAGTATACCAAAACTCCTACAGTACCTACTATTATTACTGTATTAATAACCCTTAGTAGTACTACATACTTATCATATGTATCTCTAATATACTTGAGATTATCAAACAGCAACCTACTCCGATTGTTGTTATAGGTCCTTACATCACTCTCAAAGTATTCAAAACTTGCTATCCTAAATACTCCACTATTAAATACAATATATATTAAGTAAGTAAATAAGATAATACAGGCTAATATAGTAAGTCCCATCACAGTTTGAATATCACCACTTACATCATCTTCACCTATAAGGTCTGATTTCGTATATTTTAACCTAATTGTATCTCCGACTTTATATGATAAGTAAGTTTGAACGTCTACCTCTTTTACCCACTTATACTTATCATTTTTTATGCTCAGATAATAAGTATTAATGTCTCCCTGAGGGTCTATAGTCTTATCTAATATTACCCAACTACTCTCTACTTTAGTGTGATACTCTTTTACATAATCTTTCATATTACTACTATACACCCATTGTACCACCATTACAAATACAGAGGCAATAAATGTAATAATTAGAATACGTTTTGAAAAATCCACACTTAGGTCAGAGTCCTTATCACGGGCCCACCAGATACTTGTTTTTATTTTCATTTGTGGGTCGTCATACTTTTTAGATTTTACTTCGTAATTCATTATACTATATATTCTGAAATTATTACTAAACTATATACACACCAAGATAGATACCCTACTAATATAAAATAGCTAACCTTCTTAAGTTTTTCATATAAACTTACATATCTATTAAAAATCTCCCTCATTCTTGGATCAGAATTCCTCAACTCCTCATTTTCTGACATCACCAAACCACTAAAGCGATTATAGCTAGTAGACCCAAACTCAGTAAATCCCGAGATCAGTATAATCAAGGCGATGATAATAAGAACTTGAATACCGAAGAATACTATACTAAATTTTACAGACGACATTGGCCTATCATCGGGAAATATATCACTTTTTGTATACTTCTCTGTGATAATACTTCCTATTTTCGTGAAATTATATTCAACACCGTCTACTTCTTTTTCCCACTTATTCTTACTATTCTGAAGTATTAAGTAATAGTTGTCTTTATTGTACGTATCATACTCTATACACTTATCTACTACTTTCCACTTTGATATCTGATAAGAATTCCACTCCGTCGTTAGACCTTTTATTGTTCCTAATAAGAAAAATTGTATAACTGAAATTACTAGGAACGCTAAATTAAGAGCAACTATTAATCGTATGGCTGGTTTTACCCAATCTTTGTAACTATAGAATATCCAACCGAACTTATATTTCATTTTCTTACTAATTGTTTTACTACTCTTCACTTCATAATTCATAATCTATTCTAAATTATAATATTCAATAATAAGGAATCAAGAGGTTAGAGGAAATAAAAAAGAAAAGGTAATATTACTTACCCTTTCTCTTAATAATTAGTCTTTTAGTAGTCTTTCTAGTATCTTAGTATTTAAGTCCTCTTTTGTTTGTACGTATTTCATTATTTCGTTATATATTACGCTATCTAAGTAGTGGTTCAGCTCAATACTTCCGCCAGTAATACCAATCTCTTTAATGCTTACCCTCACTTCATGATCTATACTGTCTAGTTCTGGATAATCATCTTCTTTAAGGTTTAATACCCTAGTCATACAGTATAATTGAATATCATTGGTATCTAGATTTTTTCTTACTTGTAATAGTACTGTTAGATCTTTACTGTTTCTATCACATAGTACTGGTATTCTAAATTCTGCAACCTTAGCCTCAAAGTGTTCATCTACATCAAAATATTCGTAGTAAGTTGGTATATACTTAGATTTATACTTCCTAATTGGATAATCATCTGGCCAAATATGATAAACACTATTAATGTAAGAGTTCCACTTACTGAGATAGTTAGGGTTATTCTTGAAAAACTTCCCAATATTTACAAATACCTTATCAATCTCGCTATCTGCACTACTGATTCCATCGAAGTGATTTTCAAGCCACCCTAATATCACGTCATCAACCCCAGTTACATCTACAAATCTACAACTGATTGCCGGATACTTATTATAGTTATAGAAATGCTTGATATCAAAGAATCTGACACCATTACACTTCGAGAGCCTCCAACAGTCACTTATACTGGTAGATACTAGGCTATTTCTTCCTTCACCCAAGTACATAATCATACTCTCAAAGTACGTATCTTTTCTTTCTTCATCAGCTCCAAGATATTCAAACCCTGGTAAGTTACTATGATTTTTCTCAAATTGTTCTTTTAAGTACTTTAATGTTTCGTTCATTTTCTAATCTAAGTCATCATATTCATGTGTCTCTAAAGGTTTTTTAATTGATTCTTCTACGTCTTCTAAGTATATTCCCTTGCTAATCATTATCCTAGCTGCTATTATTTTTATTTCTCTAGTCTGTATGCACTCAAATAATTCTCTTATAAATTTCTGTTCTTCTTTTGGCGGGTCTGATCTAGTGCTTTCTATTCTTCCTAAAAATACGCAGTCTTTCTGAATATTCACTGCGTCAATATTGGAAGATGTTATTAAGCACTCAAGTCTTCCGCCAACTGTTTTTCTTGACATATTGAGAGATACTAGCCTAGATGAAAGAATAAAAACAATCAAACCAATGCTAGTAAATGCAGACTCCCAATATCGCCCTGTTACTATAAAATATACAATAACACTCACTAACGTAATACTAGATATGCAAGATATAGCTAGTAAGGTTATATTTATTTTATTATCAAGTTTATTACAAAGTTCAACAAGTGCTGTTATTACTTTGTTAATATTTCCTGTTTCCATGTGTCTATAAAAATAAGTGGGTTAAGTATAAATTACTATATACCCAACCCTATTATTAAATTAATACCTTGTTAGATTTCGGCCGCATCAAATGACTTCTGTTCCATTGATCTAATTACTCTGTTGATATCTGATGCTCTTTTCTCACCTGACCACTTTACTTTTGGATAGTTGAGCTTACCTAGAGAATCAGTTAAGTTATTCTTCATATCAACATCATAGTTATTATAAACTCCAACAGGCTCTAACCATAATTGATCTTTACCATCACCTACTAGTTTAAACACTGCAAACTTGGTAGGGGTTACTAAGACATCAATATAGCACCCCTCTTGAAATCTATACTTTGACCATCTAAGTTGATCTCGAACACCCACAATGATTGCTCTTGTTACGTTATTATTCTTCTCTACTTCCCACATAGGAAATTTAAATTCATTAAGATCATAATACAGATCCGCCTTTCCATAAACCCCCTCTGCCCTATCTAAGATATTCCTATACATAAAGTCAGAAATTTTCTTAAATGAGTTTGTTCTACTGTGAATGATAGTAGAAATAACATCAAGATCATATTTTCTTGTGTCACCCTCCTTCATACTATACTCGCCCTTATTCATTGTCTTCTCACTAAGTTTTGTAAGAGACAAGAGCGGTACTTCATTAGAACTGATACCTGGTGTATTAACCTGGTATAGATAATAACTCTGTAGGTTTGTGTTGTTTAGGAAAAATGGATAAACTTTTCCAATCATTGTGTTGTGTAATCTTGTACATCCCATTTCTTTAATTATTTTTTAATCTGGGTTAAACAATTATATTAATTACTCTCGTTAATTCTTTTTATTATTTGGAGGTAATCTAGTAATAATTCTTCCCTTAGTTAAATCATAAGGGCTCATTTCAACTGTTACTTTATCACCTGCCATAATTCTGATAAAATTTTTTCTAATCTTACCAGATATAGTGCATAGTATCTCATGTCCGGAATCTAGGGTAACTCTAAACATTGAATTACCCAACTCCTGAGATACCGCACCCTCAACTTTAATATTATCTTGTTTCATATTTTTAAATTAATATTAAATTAATACTTTTGAACCTCGATCAGTCCTTAAGATAACTTCACGAAATCTACAAGCTACTAACTCATCATTAAGGGATTTAGGTACGTTTGAAACCCCATTATAATAGTTTACAACATCAGACAGTGTAATCTTGAAGAACTCATACTCCAAAGGTGTCCTAGTTGTACCATTATTCTCAATCCGATACTCACTAACACAAGTTCCAAAACAGTCTCTCGCTTTGTCTACTATATCTGAAATAGTCTGCGCAATATCCTTACTTAGCTTGCTTGTTAGAGGTACTGGATTATTTCTACTAAACTTACTTGATTTATCTATCTGGTCAAATACCTCGTTTTCATAGTAGAGATGGTATTTGTTATAAATATCAATATACTTATACATACTGTCCAAATCTCTAAATACTACAGTTTCGTCAGAGTAAGTGTCTATAATTTCAGCAGTCAATTTTGTAACATCAATACCGATCTCATTAAACAGATTAGTGTAATAATGAACTCTGTTTACATTATAGTCATTAACTGTATTTATAAAGTAAGAGTCTATAACATCATTTACCAGAACTGCATCACTTCCTGTACTATCTGGTGTAATATTAAACATGGTAACACCTTTCTGGACAGAATTTGTACTTATAATAGTGTTTAGCATTGTTGTATGTAAGACATCTTTCAATAGATCTACTACATACTCATCAAGGTTACTATAGTCTTTGGTATTAGATGACATTAAGCTAAGTGGACAATATATACTAAATAAGTCAGTATAATCTTTCCATTGTCCGTCTCCGTATAATACTTTAGACTTATTAACAGCATTCTCTATCATCAAAGACCAGTACTTAGTGATATCAAAGTTTTCAATTGGCTTCAGTGCTTCTCCACCATCAACCATAGGCTTAGGAGAAACTAGTACTTGTATTTTATTTTCATCTTCACAAGTACATTGACCGAGTACATGATTCTTTAATACATCCTCTACCGTCTTATCCACATCCTTATCTATACTACTAATTACTAGGTACCCTTTTTCATAGTCGACAGGGTCTAGTAGTTCGGAGTCTAGATCACTAATTCTTCTAGTTAATACTTCACCTAAGTAGTAGTAAGTTTGTTTCTCAGAGTAATACATGTGACCCGGAATCCACTTGCTACAACTAGTTTTCTTATATAGCCTACAGTTAACCTCCCTTGACATTTCATCAAGATACTCACCGTACTCCTTCATAGAACTACAAGCGAGTACTACTTCACCTGGTAAACTGTCACAGAAAGCAGCCTCAAAAACTACACTACCATCTACTTCACCATTCTTTATAGTACACCCGGATAGTATTGAACCTATATACCTAGGATCTTTTGCAAAATTCTGAAGCATGTACCACTCATCTTTCTTTGGTAGTTCTTCAGATTTTATGTAGATATGGAGCTCATTATCAAATTTTAACTGGAACTCATTAGACTCTAGATCTGTTTCATCTAGTACTAAATTATTTTCTCCAGTACTATCTTTTATCTTCTTGTACAAACTAGCTTTATATGTTTTCTTACAGTCCATATAAAGCCAAACATTATTTGACTGGTTATCTACTAATGCACCAAGCTCTGATACTAATTTCCACTTCATATCTATTTAATCTTCTATTATTATTTTTACTTTAACTTTAACACCATTAAATTTTATAGTTGTACCACCAATAAACTTTCTTACTGATTCTAGTACATTTATAAGGTTTTCGTCCGGCTCTATTACCTTTTCTGGCGTAGTTAGAGAGAATACAGCTTGTTTATACTTCTTCCTAACCTCATCTACTGAATGTATAGACTCACATTTAAATAGATGACCACCAAGTAATTCCTCAGCTTCTCTAAACTCAGGAATATTCCAAGCCTCCCTGTTAAGTCTTGCGTCAATAAATTCATTCATCTCTGCAATTATCTCAGAACCACTACTTGGAGTTCTTCGACAATCTACCCAACCATTTCTCTTATACCAGATCAAAGTTCTATTAACAGAGATCACCATTTTTTTTAATATAACGGCTGCTTCCTTCATAATTCTTTAAGATTTTACTTATTAACCTATCAACACCACTAAGATAACTTTTAGTAGCGCCACACCTATATTTTAGATCATAACATACATAATTTCCACCAAATTCACAAGGTATTGTCTCGAACCTAAGAAACTCTTCATATATGTTGTTATCAATCCTATAACTTCCTCTATCTAGGGTAAATCTATAACCGTTTTCTGATACTTCTATAAAACTAACCCTATTAAATTCATTTAAAGAATAACTAGTAGTATCACTCAGTTTAGTAACACTAAATCCCGTTAGGTCAAGAGAGAATTCATTATCTAATTCCTCTTTTATTGTTTCAATCGTATCACCAATACCTGCGTTTAGTATCACAACAACACCAAGATACCAATCATACCATAAGACCTTTCCACTCTTAAGTCCAAAATATGACCAATTGAATGTACTAAATATGTTGCTATAATACTTAACCTTTATAGTTCTTCCGGGGTGATATAATTTCCACTCGTTAATAAATTCCCTCGTCAGTGGTATCATTTATGGTTGTTTTTAAAATATTCAATGAGGTCTACACTATCCCAACTTACTCTTTCGTTATAAGGACTTCTACTTGTAGGTGCGAACTTCTCTTCCACCGCATCTATATACATACTAGAGCTGAAATCATCACCATTATATAATTCATCCCATTCGCTAGGTAATAGTGAAGATTCTATATCAAGTTGCTCTAGTGCCAAGTTATCAAAACCAATTACAAGATTAGATCCAAATTGTGATCCTATTTTTCCTACTCTAACATCATATATAATCTTTTTAATTCCCTCTTTCCAAGAGTCAAGATTAATACTAGTTCCAGATGCCCTACCAAATTGTTTATAGCCTAGTACTAAAATTCTAATAGTGTAGTTATACATACCAGACTCTGAATTTACTAATTCATATAGCTTAATAACGTCATCTATTGGAAAAATACCAGCTATAATATGAAATACTGGCTTATCTAATTGACAAATCTCTTTTAATAATATACTTTTCTCAGGAATACTATTTACACTCATACCCACTGAACTATAACAATTTTGAAATAGTGGCTGTAAACTACCTACAGGTTTATCCCCAAAATACTTACGAAGACTCTCAAAATTAATAGTTAATCTTGGCTGAAATTTATTCTTATATAGCCAATTAACTAGAACTTTAACGTCCCCTAGGCAATCAAGTACATCACCACCGCCTATTGCTACTTCGATACCACACTTTGGAAGCTTATCTAGTAGTGCTATAGTTTTCTTCACATCAAAACTCTTACCACCAGGTGTACTAGATTCATGACAAAACTTACACCCAATACTACAGGAATTTGTAATCTTAAGGTCAATACTGTCGGGAAAATCTGCTCTAAGTTCTTCACCAAACCGTAATGCCCTTTTTGTCTTTTTGCGTTTAGTATACTTTACAAAATAATTTCCATTAATGTAAGTGAATTTGTAATCACCAAAACTATCTGTGCCCCTTTTAACTTTATCAAAAAATTCAGTCAGTGCACTTTCTTCATAATTATAACTACTAAATTCCATTATAATTTATATTTAATCCCACCTTAATTATTTTGTCATAATTATCTTTTAGGTAATCAGAAATCTCCTCTATTAGGATATTCTCCTTTTGATAATCACGAAACATAGTATAAAACTCCTCAGCAAATTTTCTAGTTGCATAACATACACACGGAAAATCTTCAACATCCTTAAATATTCTGGTAAGTGCTGACTCATTATAATCCCAAATATTGAGCAGGAAAAATAATGTATCATTAGTCGGATCAGAGAATAATATACCAAGATCCTCATTAGTAATGATTCTCGCTGCTGAATTCTCAAACACAATACTACTCACAATATCAATAAAGCACTGACTCCTATTTAGCTCTGAATATTCAGAGTACATTATACAGTCAAGATCAGTTGGATAATTTGAAACATTAAACTGAACTTTCCCAATACCACCTCCATAGTCTAATGTAACCTCTGCAGTAACATCATTACTATTATCAAAGGCCTTATTATACATCTCCGAGTCAATATCACCACCATCACTTTCAGTAAACAACCAAGAATTTCTATTAAATATGAAGTTCTTAATTGATTCCTTAGATTCTATGATACTATCGAATATATAGCTTGAATTATGATCAACTTCTGGATAACCTTCATCATCATAATCCTTATCTATCCAGCTATACCTAACTCCCTTAGCACCTGTAAAATTTGCTACAAGCCTACTTAAGAGAACCAGCTTTTTATGAACCTCTATAAAGTCTGAAACATAAGGCCCATAATCTCTAGTATATCTGAAGTAGTAGATTGCACAAACATACAGCATCTTATCTCTTACTGAATTTAATGCCTCTACATTACATCCAAATACTCTACCGGATTCTAATACAATATAACCATCTTTATCAAACTCTAGCTCGTCTCTCACATACTCAACTTTTGATCTATTTATAACAACTGAGTGTGAAGAGCTGCTATTTGTTTCTGGAAAATCGATTCTTTCTACTTTCTTAATCTTTCCCATCGTTAAAAATATTCATATTCTATTAATAAGGAATTCACGGGAGATAGAAAATAATAAGGTAAGGATATTACTCCCTACCTATATTTCTTTGTTTCCTTGTCAAGTATCTTTAAGAGCTTTGGTATTCTTGACTCCCCCGACATCATCTTAATATTTCCAGCTGCTACATTATCTGGAAGACCTATACCCTGTACCCATAATGGATTTACCGCCGACCCTCTAAGTAAAGACGCACTAATTTCATCCGTCCTACAAAAATCAGACTTAGCTAGACCTATTATTTTTAGACCTGGCATATTAAGACTGTCAAATAGTTTCTTCCCCAGGCCATCTTTCTCTGTACCATCATTGAATCTTAACCTTAGAAATCCATCCACTATTATCGTTTCTATCTTGTCCATATCTACTTTCTCTAACAAGCCAAGAACACAGGGAAGCTCTCTCTTATAGAACTCCCCTGGTATATAGGACGAAAACTTAGTGCAGATACTACTTATTATTTCGGCGGGTTCATCATCTGTCCACCTATTAAACAAGACACCCACAGTAAATGCAAGAGTGTCTGAATAATAGTAAGTATCTACCGCTAACTTCATAAGCTCATTACATCCAAGAACTTAATCTCTCCAATATAATCACCAAATACAGTAAGCTTATATTGTTTATCATCCTTATTAAACACAATATTATAATTTACTGTATCATCTGAGTCAAGCTTAAATATCACCCTCCATTCATCACCTTTAACATGATGAAGCTTAAGACTACTAACTCTACCTGTCAAGAACTCACCAGACTCTTTCTTAATCGTTGCCTGAATATTTCTCGAGTAACCCAACATTTCACCTTGCTTCTTCGTTTCACTAATATCGGCAAGGGAAGTAAAAGGCAGTGTGTCTCTCTCAGCATAAAGACTAGACATCCTATCAAATAAGAATGACTCTTCCATCATCTTACAGTGAAGACTAAGTGGCATAAAACGATTCATACTAGATTGAAGACCTTGACCCATAATATCAAAACTAAAGCCCTCTGGTATAATCTTCTCAGTATAAATCTTATGATCCTCAGCTTCACTCTTTGCTCGTTCAGGGAAATAATACTCAATCTGGTATGTCATAGTAATCGGATCATAGCCTTTTATATCTTTGATCTTTACTCTTTCACACTTTGTATCATAACCTTCACCTTCGCTCTTTTTCTGATAGTCAATATAAACTGCATACTGACCAATGAGCTGCAAAATTTCTGAACCCTTTGGAATCCACTTTAGACTACCTGAATTAAATCCATATCTCTCAGTCATTAACTTCAAGTAGTCTTTCTTTTCCTTCTTCTTATCTTCCATAATTAATTATAGTATTTTAAATTATCCCTTTTTCTATCAACAATCTCTCAACCTCAACCCAATCAATGAAAGGACGAGTACTAATAGAGAGATCGGTTTTCAGTGGAGCACCTAATGCAGTATCGTCAATATAGAGATGTGCAAAGATTTTTCTACTACTTGTCCACCTATTCTGCGACAAGTTCTCATTAACACCTACTAACGGAATACCTCGCTGCGCAAACCAATCCACTGCTTCCTCTAAATAGTTTCGATCACCTGGACTTGTTGGCTCACCTCTCATTGTATAGAGAATAAGCTCATGTCCTGCTTCAACTAATTTCTTAAGTACTGGAACTGCACCAATATCCTTACCAATCTCAGGAAACTCATGGCTAACAACAGTACCATCAAAATCAATACAAATTTTCATACTTCTTTATTTTTTCTAATTAACTTACCACACTTACAGCACTTATAGGTTGACTTAAGTTCATTACCAGATTTTACCTCACTAACAAGCCTTATATCATCACCAGTACTTCCACACTCTGGACAACTAGGGTTATTATAGTCTATCTTCTTTGAAAAATAGAATACAACTGATGCAATAATAACCAAGCTAATCAATACCCCTATTAATCCTAAGAATAATAAATCTGTCATACTTTTAATCTACTAAAAAAGTCACTTCTGCCAAAAAAGATTTCACCATTATCAAGCTCAGCAGAAATAACAGTCCCTACAAATTGATTATCTTCTACTTCAATTATCTTACCAACTACCCAATCATCTTTAAATGTTAGGTCTGGAGAAATTCCTATCATTTCTCCCACTTTAAAATCATTTGCCATAATTGTTTCTGTTTTGATTTTATACACTATTAAGGAAGATAGGCCGAGGGAGAAGAAAAAATGAGTAGTACTATATTTCAAGTACTACTCCAGAACGTGGGGCCTACTATTTCATAAGCTACCACAATCTACGTGTGTTATTTAATTCTCGTTTCTCCATAAAGTTTTTATGGTCGATATTATCATTGAGACACCATACCACTTGGATTCAAACCAAGTTCTCCCTGCTACTTAACTTAATTGCTAGGTAACAGCGCTCTGTCCCTTATGAGCTATAGTATTGTATTACTCTCTCAGACTCTATCGAATTATCTCAGTCTTACATTAATTACAGGGTTGTGGTCGTTCAGTGAAGTTCTTAGGCATTCACATCAGCAATTGACTATTCAGCCGCATACTGGTTTTAGTTAAACTATGAACTAGTACAACCTTATAATAATAACAATATAAAACTAAGAAGGTTTTGTGTCTTATAATATGGTTTAAAATTTTCTTGTTACACATTAATGCCACTAGTAGTCCTTATAGGTCTCCAGTTTTTCAGCAGAGCATAGCCCCACCTCAAGCATTAATTTCTTGTGTCTTAATAATATAAATTTCAGGTTCTTAAACATAGGAATCATGTAAACACTAGAGCCGCATTACATTCCGCAATACTAATCTAGCTGTTAGTAAGTAGAATTCTTCACGAAACTAATATTCACGAAACTTACTACCACTAACTGTTTATTCATATTTCCTACATATATAAGAATTTGAGGCCTTTTCAAACTGCATTAATTTTTGAGGCCCACATTTTCCTACATTATTAAGAATTCAAGGGGATCTCAAACGCCCTTATTTCTTAAGGACTACGGCAAAAAAAATAAGCTAAGGAATTAACCCTAGCTTACTTGAGATTCTCACGTAACCACTCAATTATTTTATCATCTCCATCTATTCCTAGTCTTGTCTTGAATAACCTAACAACTGCCTCATCAAGATCAACATGAAGACTCTCTAATTCACCTTCATCATCAGTTGTCTTACAGTACTTGCAGGAATCACATAATGCAGTATACCTAAGATGTTCTGGTATTACATCCCACATTGTAGATAATTCTGGAACCTTAACACTTACTACTTTTAGCCGACTCCCACATACAGGACACTTATATTTTCTCTCTATCATAATGCAAAATAATATGGACCAAACTTACGGACATAATCTTCATCTAGGAGACTGACGCATCTAACCTCCGTAGGACCTATATACTCTGCGTCATGATTCGATGTATGTAAGTGTCCGTGAATATTAAGGTCCGGTTTCATATCCTCTAGTAATGATCTTATCTCTTTATTACCGACAGACTCTCCATCCCATTCAATACCAGGCTGTAAGATAATATCACTACAACCATAAGGAGCATCATGAGTAATAACAAGAGACTTAACTGTATAACCATCAAATTCCTTCTCCAGTGCTCCCTTTGATTTACCTCTTACTTTGTCAAATTCCCCCCCCTCTGATACTCTGGCGGATACATAAAAGCCCAATCACCAAAAATCTTACACATAGGAGAGCCATACACATACACAAGATGGTTTGGTAAGTCATCATCAAGAAGGAGAGTACTAGAATTACATAGATAAGTAGTACGAGGACCTAAGGCAGTGACAATTTTATCTAAGGTCTTATTGTACATGTAAAAGTCATGGTTCCCTGCCACCAACAATACCTTTTTCTTCACTGGCAAACTATCTACCCACTCCTGATAATCCTTCTTCAACCACTTATCAACCTTTCTGTCGTCCTGTTGAATATTAAGAGGTACTAAGTCACCTGCAATAATAAGATAATCAACCTCCTTATCTAGACTCACCTCAAGATCTCCATGTAAGTCTGAGATCGCCGCAAAACTAATATTATTCTTCTTCATCTTCTACTACTCTAACTGGTATATTCTTTTTTCTTGCTATGTCAATCATCATCTCAGTACCCTTATTCTCAGCATACGCACTCTTAAAGGCAATCACTGCGTTAGCCGTCTCTGCCATCTGTAAGTTCCTGAGATAACCCGCCTTCTTACCATGCTTCTTCCAATCAGCAGGAAATACCTCACACCTAAGACCATACTCGCCGGCAAACTTCTCACCTAATTTATCAGCACCCTCAGCATGACCAGATATGACAACAACTTCTAATGATAAGTCGGACATCTTCTTTCCTAGGTAGTATAAGCACATCTTTTTTAACTTAGCATAGTCAGTATAACTCCTACTACCTGCAATAATAACTCTAAACTGATTTACTTTCATCGCAAAAAACTATTATTAATTCTCACACTAATAAGGAAAAATGGACGGGAAGTATGCAGGATTGACTGTTTGGTAGTTTTCCACTTTTCTTATTTTTTCCACTTTTAATATGCAGGTCTTTATATTCCACGGTAGGATTTAATAAACTTGGAAATGACCTGAAAAAAAACAGCACAAGATACTTATAAGGTTATTACAGGGTTTGTAAATAAGTAGTGACGTGGTCGGTAAGCCTGCAGCTCACCTTCCCCGCCTTCCCGTTGCCACAATATGAATCCCTTCGTTACCACTCAGGGGATCATATTGAACCCGGGGGAGATATGATATCTCTAGAGGAAGTCGCCGGCAGAGCACGGCGCCTATGTAGGTAAGAGAGAACTTGATCAGACCCCTGAAGTACATCTGTGGTTAGGATACAGGAAAATACCGAGCCCGTGGCGAGGGATTTTGTATGAACTCTACAGATGAATATAGGGGTTTACCATTTTTTTTAATCTAGGATATTTATTGCAGACTCCGTCTGACGATTTAATAGAAGTGGTAAAAATTGTAGTAATAGTATTCTAAAAGACTTATCTATGTAATAGATAGGGGCATTAAGCGGGCCGCTGCCAAAATAGGCCGCTTAAGCCCGGAACCGTATTTATAAACATTTTAAAATTAATTTACTATGACTGAAGAAGGAGCAATAGTAGTAGAAGTACCTGCAGGATATAGGTACATCTCGGAGATTCCAGATTTTAAGATTAATGATTTCCCTCACATCCTGAATAAACAGATCCCAGGATGCGGGTTCACAGAGTATTGTATTGACCCAGCTAAGAACAGTGAAGATATAATACTATGTAGCCCTAGAAAGATCTTACTAAAGAATAAGTATGATCAACATGTAGGGGATGTATTCTTAGTTGAAAATAAGTATGAAGTAGAACCTAGGACAGACAAAGACCTGACGAAGATCGAAAAAGAGAGGGGAGGTAGTATTTTTGCAGAGGAGAAAGTACCGACAAAGGAAGAGATTGAACAAGCTGAGAAAGAAAAGGTAGGCTTCTTTAATGGTCTCAGGGAGGACTTGAAGAAGTATATCATAGGTTGTAGATTTCTTAAAAAGCCAGTGAAGATTCTTGTTACTTATGATTCATTCAGAATTGTTAAAGACATTATTAAGAGTATAGATGAACTTGATAACTTTAGAGTAATCGTGGATGAGTTTCAGAGTATATTCACTGACAGTAGATTCAAGCCAGATACGGAAATGGTATTTGTTAAGAACCTACAAGAAGTGAAGAAGCTTTGTTATGTTAGTGCAACTCCAATGATGAAAAAGTATTTGAGCCAGCTAGATGAATTCAAAGATCTTCCATACTACGAGCTAGACTGGGAGGCTCTTGATCCAGATAGAGTAAGGAAGCCAAAACTTACACTTAAAAGTATGAAGGCCATGTATACAGTAGTCGGCCCTATCATAAAGAAATACCTAGATGGTGATTTCAGCTATAAATTTGTGAAAGGCGAAAATAAAGGCGAAGTAGTAAAGGTAGAGTCTAAGGAAATTGTATTCTATGTCAACTCTGTAACTAACATCACAAGTATTATCAAGAGGGCGAAACTAAAACCAGATCAAGTAAACATTCTGGTTGCCAATACTCCAGATAATACGAAGAAAATACATAAGAGGCTTGGTAGGAAGTTTAACATAGGTACAGTCCCATTAAGAGATGAGCCTAGGAAGATGTTTACTTTTTGTACTAGGACTGTATATCTTGGGGCAGATTTCTATAGTGACTATGCTCAGACTGTAGTACTAAGTGACTCTAATATAGAGACCCTGGCAGTTGATATATCTCTTGACTTACCACAAATCTTAGGTAGGCAGAGGCTAATAGAAAACCCGTGGAAAGATGAAGCAACCGTCTATTTTAAGTACTTACTAGATAAAAATAAAGTAAATAAGAAAAGTTTTGACGAGAGAATAGATTGGAAGCTCAAGAAGACTGGTAACCTGCTTACTATATTCGATGAGACTAGAAATGTGCTGAAGGGAGACTTATCAGAGACATATCAAAAAATAGCAAAAGCTTATAACTATCGAGATGATTATGTGGCTGTAAACATTGAAGAGGATCCAGAAACTGGTGGCCCAAAGCTCATGCCAATACTAAACAACCTAGTACTAGTATCAGAGAAACGTGCTTTTGATATGCAACAAACAGAGTATGCAGATAGGTTTACAGTCTTTAATGAGGTTGGTAAGGTATCTACGATCGAGGCTATGAATGATAAAGTATCTAAGTTCTTTGAAGAGTATGAATTGAGAGACTCAAGACAGAGGAAGTTGAAGTTTCTATGTGAGAGTTTTGATAAATTTGATAAAAGTGAGTGGAGGTATATACTTGACAACCTAACAGAGCTCCATTTTCAAGAGTATGTAGAAGTACTAGGTCTTGATGAGTGTAAGGCGCAAGCATATAATACGTCATTGCTGAATAAGAAACTTGATATCTTAAGTTTTGATAAAGAAAAACTAAAGGATGATATTTATAATGAATTTAAAGTGGGGCAGTCTTATCCAAATCCTTACATAAAACAAAAACTTGGTGAGATCTATAGTAAAAATAACTTTAGAGCTACACCAAAGGCAATAGACCTGGATGAGTACTTTGAAATTAAACACAGGAAAGTAAAGGATGAGGTTGACAAGTGGGTTCATGGTGCTGTAATCATAAGCAAAAAATAAAAAAAACAATAGAGAATAGGTTAGACGATTAAGTTCTATCCTACTCTCTTTTTTTATTCCCCCATGAAGCTCTTGATTAATTCTGCTTCCTTACCTTTTTCTATGATCCCGGCTTTTACATTACTATATCCCATCTTGCTAATCTTCTCTACTAGTTCTTTGTCGGCTTCATTATAGAGGACATAGTAGATAAAATTTCCCAAGTCTCTGTGTGTATAGATATAGTCAAGTATTCCGAAGTGTATATCGAAGAGGTTACCATCAGCAGTATCAATTAAGAAGACGTCGGTATCATGTTCTTTTAGTTTCTTATCAGTACTACTAAGTTGGTATTTCAGTCCTAGTTCTTTCTTTATGATCTTCCTGAATTCTTTACTATCAAACACTGCCTCTCCTGTGTGATGAAATAATACTTGTTGTGGTCTCTGTATTTCATCGAACCTAGTATTAAAAGTTGAGGGTGTTATTTTAAAGCACAGGTATTCTCTTTGTGACCCAGGGAGAATGCTTTTATACAGGTGAACATCGCTAAATTGTGCGTCATCAAAATCAGTGAGTCCTAGTGTTCCCCTAAAAAACCTCACAATGGAATCTGACGCGAGTTTTTCGAAGTTAGCACAATCTCTCTGTTTAATCCCCGACTTCAAGATAAATTGTTCAGTGACTGTAAATTGTTTTGTTGTTCTAAGCCAATCAAGGTGCTCAGTAAAATCTATGGACTCTAGCTGTCGGTCTATGATTGATTCCATCTTTTTAGCCTCAGCATTTTTATAGATATAGGGTACTGGTTTCCCCCCCTTATAAAGTAGTCCAGCCCTATACAAGTTATTAACAGAGATGAGTTTAATATCATCCAGTGTAATTACTAAGTTTATTTCTTTTTTCATCTTCTCACTACAAAAACTAAGAAGAAACCCAGAATATATCTCTAGGTTTCTTTTATTATTATCTAAACGGTGAATCAACTCTTTTCATTCTTCCCATGCTATTATCTATTTGGCTATTGACTTGTGATCTAGCCGCATTATAGTTACTAATCATCATATCAATTTCCTGTTCTGAGAAGTATCGTTTTTCTTGTATATTTTTCAGATCTTGGTATACGGATTTTGGTATTATTTTAAACCTACCATTACCGAGTCTTATTGAATATGCAAGAGAGTTTTCACCATGTCTATTTTTACATATATAGAACACACCAAGTCCATTAAGGTTTTGTGGTTCTTTTGTTCTGGTTATACATACATCAGCAATATGTCCTTTTCTACTTGACGTTCCTAAGTTCTGTAGTTCAATTGGGTTTCCGTCGCTCCATGTAAATTGTTTTGGCTGACAGAGGATCCAACTATTAATTCCTGCATACTTAAGTTTTGTAAATTCATTATAGAGATCACCAAACTCAGCATACATAGAATCACCTCCACTACTTTTACCATCACCTCCCATTTTAAAGTTTTCATCATAATCAACAAAAACTGCCTTATATTTTTTCGGACTATCTATTACAAACTGGACAAATTCCGCTGCGTTAATAGTACCGGCAGGAGCAATAATGATGTCTAGCTTATCTCCTATCTGCTGGCTCATTTCTTTATAGATTCCCGCTAAGTTATCTCTCACATCTCGAAAAGACAGGCCGGTATAAATCGCAGCGAGTCTAATAAATAAGCTTTCCCAATCAAGGTCACCCATAATAAGCATACAAGTAGGAACCTTATGTACCATTGACATATGTAGTGCCTCTGCCTCTGCGATAAGTGATTTACCTACTGATGGCGGAGCACTAATGACAACTATATCACCAGGTTTAAATGCACCCTCTGAGAAAGATTCATTTATAAAGTCTAGTGATGATGTTAATTTTCCATCCTGTCCAGATTCCGCAACAATTGTATTAATATCTAGGTTATTAAAACTAGTAGTGCTTAGGTAATCAGTGCTACCTGTCTTAAATTCTAGTTTCTTAAGATATTCTAGGTATTCAGAGGGACTATCACTATAAAGTCTATTTGCTCTTTGTACATAGACTGTTGCAACAATGTCTCTGATATACTTCCTAGCGGGTTCAATCTGGTCTTTATTATACTTCTTATACTGGATTATCTTGTTTAATATCTCCTGGCTCTCAGTCTGATTTTTACCTGTCTTAGCTAGGATACTTTGAAATAGAGGTAATCCAATACTTTCCAGTGGGTAATCTTTAATAGCTCCCACTAGTTCTTCAATGAGTGGATTACCAGATGTTGACGGATTTGTTTTAAAGAAATATGTAATATCTTGTATGTTAGTTTTACAGTCCTGATATAAGAACTGATTAAACATTGATAATACTAATTCTAGGTAATTGTCGTTGTTATTCATTTTCCATTCCCCTTAATTTTATTCTTTTCACAAATAAGAGACTGCCAACTTGAGAACCGCAAAATTGTCAGTTTCAAAGATCGCATTCCTCCATCTCAACATCTTCTATCTTACAGTATTGATAGTAATTATCTATCATCTCTTTTCTTTCCTGTGCACTCTTAGAATATACAGGAATTTTCTTTCTTCCGTAGGGTCTTAGTGTAATAATGTTCATATGTTCACCTCTCGCAACTCGTCCTACACATTGAAGAGTAACACCTGCTATTTTTCCGGCGAATAAACATATATTTTCAAGACCTGGGAAATCGAGTGCCCTATATCCTGAACTTGTACTTGGTATGACATCAACTAGTCCTTTCTTGATATACTCACAAGATTCATCAAGTGTTAGTTTTGTCTTATTACCATCCAGGTCATAATATATATAACCCTCGCCGCACACTAGCAGGATTCTAAGTGTTCCTATCCAGTAATTATTAATCCAGTCATAGAGAATTGTATTAAGGTTATTCATTGGTATAAAGCACTTAGGGAATCTTTTTATTACCCTAGTTACTGTTCTACAAATATCCTTATCCATCCATATCTGATTCATAATCTCTGCATATCTATTTCCCGCTGTATCAACCTGTTCATCATCCAGTACTAAGTTGTCAAGGGATGCTGTTTTTATGCTGATATTTGTGACACTATTATTGAGCGGCATTCTAAAGATAATACTTGGGCCAAAATATTTAATGAGGTTTTTATTTCTCACTACTACATCGCTCAGGCCTTCTCTAAAACTAATTGCCTGTCCTCCCACTTTATCAGCTGTACCACTAAACGCATAAAATCTTTCAGCGGCAGTACATCTATCATATAAGTACTCCCCAGCGTCATTTATTGTATACTCGACCTCATCAACTAGTACCCATTCATATTCAGACAGGTATTGATGAAAGGTTTGATATTCGCTAGAGTCACTCTTTTTAACTTTGCCCGAATTCATCAGGCCACTAGTAATAACACAATCCAGGTGCCCATTTAGTTTCTTGTCACTATTAGAAACGGACAAGCCAAATACATTCTTGCACCTCTTAACAAGTTCATCTCTGGCCTTATTTGACGGGCAGACAATCAAGAGTTTTTTACCTAGCGTTTCATGTGCATAATTCGCTAAGGTTGCAATTACTTGGGTCTTACCATAACCCGTTTGTACTTGCATTAATCCTCTTCTATGTTTAAGTAAGAATAGTACGTCATCATTCTGATAATCTCTCAGTTCACTAAAAGGTACTGTCCTATATGAATCTGCCATAACAATATTATTAACAATACCATTATAGTCATCCACACTTAGTTTATCTTTTAATGCACCCAACAAGAATCCAGACCATCCAAGACCTACTATATACTTAAATGTCCCGTCTGATTGTGCATGTTTTATTTTTCTTCCAGTCTCATATATTTTTTCTACTTTCTCAACATAACCCCACTTCTTCTGCCATGGGATATATTCATAATTACTTGTTTTTGTCTCTAAGAAATAATGAAATGTCGGGTCGTCTGTTATGAGAACTAGTTTATTAATGTCTTGATCAAAAAATACCTTTAACATATAAATTCGGGTTTAACTACTCTACCTATGTTAAACTTCTTATTATTATACTTTCTTGATATCCACCCGACCTCACTACCTGGACAAGTTGCTATCATTCTATTCATTCTCTCCTCTGGATCTTCACCATCAGAACGAATTATATCTATTGGGCAGTAATCAATCCTTGTTTTCAGCTTATTCATTACTCTCCTTGATATGCTAGTCTCATCCATATAGATTAATATTTTCTCGGGCATATATTCTTTAATAAAACCAATCTGATAATCATTTAAGCTACTTCCCATAAGCGCAATTGGTATATAATCTGGCGCCTGTATTAGAAGAGATACTGCATCGAAAATACCTTCACATAAGATCAGTTTTCTAATACCTTGTCCATGATCAATTATATAGACTGGTTTCTTTGAAATTTGTGGGAAATAATATCTAATACCTTTATCATCATGTCCCACATTACTAAATCTGATTTGATAATATATTGGTTCTCCGTGATAGAAGAATGGCATTATTATATTACCATACCAAAATTTAAATCCAAGTTTCTGGTACAGGTCTTTCATGTACTTATGTCTACTACACAAGTAATCATAACCTGTCTTATCAAAATCTTCGAATTCGTACTGTAATCTATCTAACGACCAATCCGGATCTGTTAGTTTAACTACATTGAACGGTTCTGACCCAAATCCAAACTTAAGTATAGATTCAGGAACATTTACTCGGAACTCTAACTTATCCGATACATGTATATAGGTTCTACCGCACACAAAACAATGTCCAACTGTTAAGTCAGATTTAATATATAGTTTATGTTTAGTATGACCTTCTTTCTTACAGAATGGACAGTGTATTATATATTCACCATTATCTCCTGCATGGCTTTCTACTTCAGCCATTGTCTTAACTCCATAATATTTAGTTAGGAGTTCTTCGAAATTGCAGAAAATAAGTGTTGTTCCATCTTTTCTTATTACTTCTTTATACTCGAACTCGTCCATTATTTGAAAAAATTTGAAATCTTTGAGAGAACTTAATTATTCCCCCAAAGACTTCGTTAACTTTAGGTAGTCTTATTTTTTAGCATTCTTCTTAGCAGGTGCAGCCTTCTTTGTTGGTTCTGGCTTTACCTCTTCTTGCTTAACTTCTACCTTCTTCTCAGGCTCTTCTTCCTTTTCCTCCTTCTCTTCTACAACAGGCTCTTCAGCAACTGGCTCTTCTTCTTTCTTCTCTGGCTTTGGTTCTGGCTTTACATCACCACCATTGAATCTAACAAGGGCCTCGTCCAAGCTCTGTACAACTAGAGGAGTACAAGATGGAACACCTGCACAAAGATTAAGCTCTGTTGGACCCGATACAATCAATGCAATTTCAGAATCATCAAAACTAGTTGACAATAACTGTAGCATTTCAGTGCTTGGCATAAGGTCCTTAGACACTGACTTAGGTCCAATTGTTACTCTCTGTGTTGCAAGTGGAATATCCACCTGTGAGTTCTTTCCGTTATAAATTCTCATGTTTACTAAAAAATTTTTTATTATACATAAATTATCTTTTCTCTACCAATTGAGCAAGTCCTAACACAAAATAGGAATTACTCACATATAAGGATTCTAATCTATTGTAGATGCAGTTTCGTTATGTTCTGGTTCCGGTTCTGGTTCCTGCTCATCAAAAATCTCACGGAACACAAACTTATCATCTTTCTGCAAGAGATAGAATGTTCTTAAGTCACCAGGTACTTCTTTCTTCCACCATAACTTACCCTTCTTAATAGGTCTTCTTGTTAGTAAGATCATCATAGCAGACTTACCTATCATAGAAAAATCAGACGTCCATAGTGTAGGGTCGAAATCAAATCCAATCAGTTCTAATAATTTATACTTAGCCACTGCAAACTTACTACTATCATTACCATCTTCTGGCATGTGTAGTATGTTGAGAAAATGATTAACAGACTCTACAAACTTACTATTATCAGGACTATCATTCTCCTTCTTCAGTGTTGCATTATCTGTATCCTTAAGTGGCCTCTGTACTGGTTCTGTCTTCTTTAGCTTCTTACTAGCCTTACCCACTTCAAGTACTGTCTGATCTGGAAATAAACATAACATAGGATCATCATATGGTATTATCTCATCTTTTAACTTGAATGATGTAAATACTGCCTGACTAATTCCCTTCACTGGCCTACTAGTTGTTTTCTTGAGTATATAATTATTTCCAGCCTCACGATCATCTAAGCTATTCAAGTACTGTAAGTCACTTGATGCAGTATCTAAGTCTCTACCACTGATAACTGTAATATTAGAATAGAATGCAGAGAAACCAAGAAGATAAGGAACAGTAAATGCCGTGATATTTCTAGGCGCTGATAGGTACCCGCCAAGTGGATTTAGACCAATTATTTTAATATCTTTATCAGTACAATAATTGATAAGATCCATGTTAAATTCAAGCGGGTTAATAGTCAGCGCAATATACTTCACGATACTATCACTGCCTAATGTTTTTATAATACCTTCTACTTGTTCCACAGATTCAGGTTCCATAATTCCCCAATCCTTACATCGACTACCTAGGTTTGTAACAGATGACCCAGCTAGTTTCCAATCAGCTTTTGAATCAACTAGTAAGATATCTACAAAATCTCTACCAATCAGACCTAGGTGTTTCATTACTGTCTCATCCAAACCATCAAAGTGATCTGAATGAACAATTAACCTAGTAGTAGCAGGATTATAACTTCTTACGTAGTCCTTAATCAGAACATCATTATTAGCCGGTATTGAAGTTAACACATACTTGAAACCACTATCACTCGAACTCTCTGGATAATACCCCTTCATAGTCGAGGTATCAATACAGGTTCCTTCTAATTTAAACTTTGTCATAATATTGAAATGTTAATATAGTTTTCCTTAGTTTCTTCTGGTAGCCAAGATAAGTGAAGTTTTAGGTCACATCCAGGAATTACAGTTACCGTATTTCTTAAGAACACAGGATCACTTAAGGTACCTACATTTCTTAAAACTTCATCTACAATATCAATAAGCAGCCTGAAGAAAGATTTATTCCTCAGTAAGACAAGCTTTATTACTACCTTATCAAGTTCTGGTAAGCTGCTAAATATAATTGGATTACCCTCTATGTCAGTTAGCTCAAAAATTGAATTATACTGATCATTAAGCTTATTATAAAACTTAATACACTTAGTTGGATTTGATTCTTTAAGTCTCAACCTCTTAGTGTTTCTGGTTTCGGTCTTTAAGTTGAACAGATTATACCTACTATGATGTCTTTGATCGTAGGGTATTATATCTGCATACCTAATTATATACTTGTCATTTATCTTTATTTCTGACTTACTACTTTCAATTGTATAAAGATCATTAACAGGTACTATCTTAAGACCACCTATATTATCCCTACTAAATATCTTAGGGTAACCTGGTATAAAATCAGGAAACCAGATCTTATTTCTATCAATACTATATACTTTCTGTAACCTCTTTAGAACTGCTTTGAATTCTTCGTAGGTATGTGGTAGGGTATTATTGAAGAAGATATTATCAACTAAGAACATCTGTAAGTACCTATCATCTTTAACCGTTACGTAATAGTCGATGATAGCTCTTCTGATAGTTTCTATTGCTTGCGGCTTTTCATACTTATCATCCTTCAAACAATCCCAACATGGCACTTTAAAACCAGTGGGGTCTAGGTAAGTAAGGGGATGTCTTGAATTTCCACACCTATAACAATATTCACTATCACGAAGGTCCATCTCATAGTAGACTGCCATATCTAAGAAGTGAGTATCTTTGAAATGGTCCCTTATCTCCCCTTTGTCAGTAAATTTATGATTGCAGATCGGACATTTGAGCATCTGTTTATATAAGTTTCAAATTCATACTTAATACCATCCTTATCTTTGTGTAGATCTGACTTATAGAATAAATCAAAACCCTCTACAAGTTTACTATAAGGAAGGAATGTGTCGGCCTCCTTAGTTGTATGAAATCTAGTTAGGTGAATAATATCAGCATACTCTAAGAACTGACTATATACACTAGCACCACCAATGATATAAATATTGTTATCACTACGCTGCTCTATGAATTCTACCAACTCCTTCATACTACCCTTACAGAAACAGCCAGGTATATCACCACCGTCTGTAAGTACTATATTAGTTCTACCTTCTAATGGTCCACAAGGCAAGGATTCAAATGTATTCTTTCCCATTACCACTGCATGACCCATTGTTTTCTCTTTAAACTGTCTTAGGTCTTCTTTGTTATGAAATAAGAGTTTTCCATCTTTTCCAATACCACCATTATCATCAATTGCTACAATAATGTGAATTAATTTGTTTCCTATCATACTGCTACTTCTGCTTTTGCTGGCCATGGATTATAACCAACTAATTCAAAATCATCAATCTTAAAATCATCAATCTTAGTTACTCCAGGATTAATCTTCATCACTGGTAATTCTCTGGGCTCTCTCGTTAATTGCTCATTTACCTGCTCTGTATGATTAAGATAAACATGAGCAACTCCGATATTATAATAGAGTTTCCCCGGCTTCTTACCAGTTACTTGTGCAATCATCATAAGTAAGAGCGAATAAGATGCAATGTTGAATGGACAGCCTAAGAATAAATCATTAGACCGCACACTCAAATTCATATCCAGGTACTCTCCCCTTACATAGATTTGAAAGAAATTATGACAGGCAGTTAGTACAGCATCATGGTTAAGTCCTGCATTCCAACAGTCAACAATTATTCGTCTACTGCTTGGCTCTTCCTTGATCAATCTAATAACCTCACCTATCTGATCAACTTCCCCTATATACTCATTCTTACTATTAAACTTAGGATAGTGTCTCCAAAATCTAGCGTAGGGTATAAACTTGCCCTTTTCTCTACTAGGTGGCCATGCATCCCAGATATGAACATTTCTATCTACTAAATAATCAATGCTATAACCATCAGTGTGTAAGAAAAACAATAACTCCTCTATTACACCCCTGAGAAACACTTTCTTAGTAGTTAGGAGAGGGAACTTGCCTGTTGATAAGTCGAATATCATCTTCTCACTGAAAAGATTTAATGTACCTACACCAGTTCTATCATTCTCCTCTAGATTACCGTACTTAACAACCTTATCTAATAATTCTAAGTATTGTTTCATTCTTCCTCCTTCCTAATTACTGCATCACAATCACCAAATCTAGTACAAAGCTCTTGTAAGTTATCCATGAAATACTCCTCATTAAACTTACTACCTTGCTTAATTGAAATTTTGTACGTTGCCATTTACTTTAATAAATTTAATATTCACACCTATAAGGATAATAGATAAGAAAGATCGCAAAATTTACAGGTTAGAACTAAACATTAACTCACAGACCATAAGTTTTGCCATTGAAAATAACATGTGGGTATTATCTTCGATCTTATCTACGCCGTCACCCTCGAAGTCTATTACCTCATCCTTACTTCTAACATATACGGCGTTATTATAGATCGATACAGAACCCACAACTTGCTCAATGATAAACTTTAAATCTTCCCTACTTAAGTCAACTACCCTATATCTCTTACCTGTTATTATCTCAGCTGACCTAACAATTATAGCAACTAGATAAGATTCAGCAACAGACTTAAAAAACCTATTACAGAGACCAGTTAATTTTAAAGTCTCTGCTAACCTTGAAAACTGAGCCGCTACATCCAAGTTAGATTGCAGTAACTCTATCGCATTACTTGGTTTTCTTAGGCCCAACTTATAATAGAGCCAATACAAAAATTTTAACTTTAATAATCCAATATTCATAATACAAATATTAAAATAAAAGGAAGAGTACTATGTAACACAAAATACAATCATACTCCTCCTAAATTGACATTATTGATTTATTATCACCTATAAGGAATTGAGGGGAAATAAAACCTAACCTATCCATCACGGACAAGCTAGGTTAAAGTTAAACTAAAATAAATTTACGTTAAACAGAATCAAGTATTATCTATCTTCACTATTAAGGAATCTAGAGGAAAATAAAAATACTTAGCCTATCCATCACGGACAAGCTAAGTCTATGCAAAACAAATATTAACTATATTTAGCACACATTATACATCTCATATATTACATTAATAAGGAATTAAGAGGATCTCAGAAGGAAGAAAAAACTTAGCCTATCTATCACAGACAAGCTAAGCTAAAGATTAACAAACCATTTACATGTTTAGTAACAAACATTCACTAATAAGGAATTGAGGGGAAATAAAAATACTTAGCCTATTCTCACGAACAAGCTAAGCTAATAAATTCAATCAAACTTGAAATGCAATACGAAATGATTTACACGAATATATAATACAATGAGTTTGAAGATTTAATTTCACACTAATAAGGATTTAAGGGGATAAGAAAGTGAAAAAAACTTAGCCTATTCATCACGAACAAGCTAAGTCAAGAAATAACTACTAATAATATTAACTTTATGTCTCATCTATAAGGATTTAAGGGGAAATAAAAAATCTGACCTATCCTCACAGACAAGTCAGACTAATCAACATACAAAAATAAAATATGGACTATGTAATTATTCACTAATAAGGATTCTAGGGCAAAATAAAAGAGTAGAATAATATTGCTACTATTCTACTACTAATCATTATAATACAGAAGACACAATCAATGTATCAACTGCAAGACTATCTGCATACTTAATTGCATCTGCCTCTCTAGCAAATGTCCGATCTAATACGTGCTTATCCCAACCTAGATAAACCTTATATACTTTCTTTTTCTTCATACTATTAAGGATTCTAGGGGACGAAAAAAAACGACAGAGAGCTAGCTATACCAAGTAATCCTAGATGACATAACTATCCTTTCGACTCTCTATCTCTACTAGTACCGTAACTCAGTGGTATATAGTATACTCTCACCATGAGCCTCCTGACGTACATAGCTAACCTATATCGCTACAAGGGTTCCCCAATATTAGTACAAAGGCTCTATAAAATTGGGTTAAAATTAGAGCCAACACTGCCGATAACTGCTCTACCATCTTTGCAGGTAGATTCATATTATTCACACAATGCACCTTCACTATTAAGGATTGTAGAGGAAATAAAAAAAATTAAACGACAGGAAGTGAAGATTACGTTTAGAATCTTCTCCTTGCGACTTCCTATCTCTACCGCACCGGAACTGTATTACACCGACAACATAATTATCAAGCGTACAGCCCTAAGTGTTTAGCTTACCTATCTCGCTACCAGGGTATATTGTTTATAGACTGCAGTGACGATAAAACAATCAAAATTCATCAACACGATTACCTCTTTCCCCCCTGCTGCCTTTAAAGCTGGGCCTTCTACTCCAGGACTTTCGTGCTCCACTTGTACACATATAAGGAATACAAGGCATCTCAGATGTCCACCATTCAAATATACCTAGAGGAATAAAAAAAACGACAGAGGGTATAATTAGACTCAAATATGGTCAACCCTCTATCTCTACCACACCGTAACTATGTATACCGGTACCTGTTAAAGTATACACGGTCCTAAGTGATTAGCTTACCTACATCGCTACCAGGGTGGATTGTTTTAGACATTGTGACTATAAAACAACCAAAATTCATCAAATACGATTACCTCTTTCCCCCAGTTGCCTTCAAAACCGGGCCTTCTACTCCAGGACTTTCGTATTTCCCTGTATATACACTTATAAGGAATACAAGGCTTCTCAGATGCACTTTTACACGAGAAATACCTTGACTTTGTACATCCCATAAATAATTGACGCGACACGTTCTTGTTGGCAATCTTTCGTAATCATTCCGTCAGACTTATTTATAATATATGTATTATCAGTTATATTCCCCGATAGATACGTATCTTCTATAATATTTAGGACCTCCATAATATCTTCATTATCCTTATAAAACATATACAAGATGAGTTCACTGTAATCTATTCTTACGGGTGTTACATATCTTAATTTAGTCAAGGTCAGCATGAAATCATTTACTTGTAACGTTTGACAACTCGGCGTAACCCCAAACTCAAATAACCTAAGTGTGTGGATACCAAACATAATATTCAGGTACTCATCTCTTGCCCTGTCATAATTTTGGTCATGGTAGTTAGAGTCTATTTCCATTATCAAATTATAGTCCGGAAAAAAGTAGTCAGCAAAGAAATAATTCCTCCCTAAGAAATCATCCCTCGAAACCCCATTACTCCAGCAAAGATTCTTCCAAGTTTTTGTACTCCGTATAATAAATGGAAACTCTCTAATTCTTTGTAGACTTGGAAACTCATTCTTCAGTACTTTTTTAAACTTAGGAGACCACGCACTACCTTGATCTAGTTCATCTAACCTATTATCTTTTAGGTCAATATCATAACCGTTGTTGGTTTCTAGTTTTTTAGGTACCTTATAACCCTTCAGGTTAAAACAATAATCACTACTTCTCTCTAAAAATCTAAGTAGTACTTTATCATTCATATTCTATTAATTTAAGATTTTACAATAAGAAGGGGTAACAATTACCCCTCCTACCTAACATATATAAGGGTTCTAGAGGAGAATAAAAAAAAAGAAGAGGATCAAACCCCTTCTTTCTAACTACCAAAGTTCATCAAATGCTATCTTATCTGTTATGTAACTAGTAAGACTCATTACATTACTTAAGTCAACACCCTTAGACTCTAGTATTTCCTTTGCTACTTCGTATATATAATGTACGATAGTAGATTTCTTATTATTCTCACCTAGGTTATCTGATATGATACCTACTAAGAATCCGTGGTTAGGTATTTCCTCTTTCGAATAATAACCACATTCACTATTATTGTTGATTACAGTGCTTATGAAATCAACATCAATACCCCTACTCTCTAATTCTTCTGCAATTATTAGATGTTCACTCTTACTTGCAAATACAAATTCCACACGGGTATTGTACCTCTCTACGTTAATACTAAAAACTGTCATATTTTATAGTTTTAAAAAAATAATTTATCCCAAGACTTTAATTTTCTTGAGATAACTTTCGTTACATAAATAAGGGTTTTATGGGATTTCAGAAGGCAAAAAAAAAATATTTAAGGACCTCATGAGTAAATTATATTACTGAGATCCTATTGAATAACCTCCACAATAGAACTAGAATTACACTATTAAGTTCATACAGCCATTACCTAATATGTACTACTGCTTCTGATTATCCTGATTTCCAGTTCTCCTATTACACTGGCAGGTATTATATAAGATAAGGATTGCTGTAATTATCTTATATACACCATTAAGGAATTGAAGGCTTCCTAGGAGTATGTTCTTGTATGTTTCTCTCTTTCTCATCTATTCTTGCCCTTGATTAGCCTATTAATAAATCGAATCTCCTGTGCAAGTCTTTTTCTACACTTCTCAGGCATCCATTTCTTACCTAGATACTCCACTACCATATTAACGGCTTGATTAACAGTTCTCTTTGGTGACTCTGTATAAAACTCATAACCCTTCAGCGCAGATTCACCATACTCAAGCGCATTCAGTACAAAACTATCTAACATGTAATGGCCGTAATCTCTATGAGGATTAGGTACTCTATCTAGGTAATCTTTTCCAATCTCCCAACGTCTAGTAAGTATCCGCCTAAGATCTTCCCTAGCTGCATCTCTTTTCTCCTTACTTACTACCTCATCTCTTCTATTTAACTGCTTACCACTTGCATAATACTTAAGACGAAGCTCACTAATACTATGTTCCTCCTCCATGTACATCTTCCTGGCTTGATCTGATTTGCTACACTCTAACATATCATGACACCTACCATCTACCTCTATATACATCTTCAAGGTAGTACTGTAGAGGTCAAGAGATATAAAAGACTTCCTCCTCTCCTCTGGATCACGTACATCACACTTATCACAACACTCAATCCATCGCTGTTTATCAAGCGGCACAATATACTCGGGGATAAAATCAAAAATACCAGCCCCCGTATTATCTGCCGCACTTAAGACAGCGAGATCATCAAGTACCATCTTCATGTAAGAACTACACGTCAGAGAGTTATTAATTAAAGAGTTACTACCTACCTCACGCTTAGAAATGATATTTACCTCCCTTCTCTCATTATTTACCTTAGGACTACCATAAATACTACGAGGAAAATAAATACCACTCCTTGTATTACCTAGACTGTCAATAATAGGATTAAAGGCAACACACTTCTCAAAAACACGATTACCTGGAACTAATACTTTTTCCAGAATTTCTTGCTTAATCTGTTTTATTTTCATATAAAACCTGCTTTATTTTATATTAAATGTGGAGGATCGCTAGGTAACACAAAACAAAATACCTAGTTCCTCATATATAAAGAAACTATAGGCCCAGGTGTACTATTTTTACCAAGCTAAGCTCCGCACTTGCATTCAATTCGCGAGAGGCTGCCTGCCCAAAAGTCTATGCCACCAATATCGTCTCGCTTCGCTCCCCAATATTGTCACCCTAGCCTCTCGCTCTTTGCTCAAACCTTCAGATTCCTCCTAAAGTCGTCACTTCGGTATTGAGGGCTTCGCCTGGAACTTGAAGTAGAGGGATATGAATTATAGCCAGCATTCGCCCGAGGTTAATATTCTTAAGTGGAGCGCCAGCGAAATCTAGAATATTATACCGAAGGTAGTGGCTTGAATACTATATCCAAGGTACCATAGGCGAGAATATTCAGGTGTATTATTTTTATGAAGCAAATATTCTTTCTAAGGTAAATTCCTAACCTTGACCGAACTAATAATACAAATTTACATATAGCGCAATATAAAATCCTTATCATTGAAATATGATTGATGAAATCAAGCGAGTGTGATACTTAGCTTCAGCTAAATGTATCACCTCAGACCGAATAAACATTTATTAATTAAAAATATTTTAATCTTATGAAGAAACAAAAGATTGAAGTACCTAGTGGGATTAGGTACATTAGCGATTGGAAGGATTATAGGATTCACAGTATTCCTCATATCCTTAACAAGCAGATACCGGGTTGTGGTTATACTGAGTACTGCATTAGAAACAGTGATGATACAATCCTCTGTAGTCCAAGAAAGATTTTACTCCAGAACAAGTATGAACAACATCCGGATACCACATTTCTAGTAGTAAATACCTATGAATCTGAGGTAGGGACTGATAAGGACCTAACGAAGTATCCAAGGGTTCGAAGAACATCTTGGTACAAAAAACCTAACTTAGAGAAGATTAAGAAGGAGGCAAAACAGAAAGAGGATTTTTTCAAGGAGCTGACATATAAGATCAGTACTTATATCAAGGCTTGCAGATTAAATAATAAACCAGTTAAGATCCTCGTTACCTATGATTCATTCAGGATAGTAAAAGATATTATTACGCATCAGGACAATCTTGAGAAGTTTCAGATAGTAGTGGACGAGTTTCAAAGCATTTTCACAGATAGCAAATTTAAGTCTGATACAGAGATGCAGTTTGTTGATAACTTACAGGGAATTCAGAGGGTTTGTTATGTTAGTGCTACCCCAATGATTGATAAGTACCTTGACATGTTAGAAGACTTTAAAAATCTGCCTTACTATGAACTAGACTGGGAAGCGAAAGATCCATGTCGTGTTAGTAGACCAAAGATTATCACTAGAAATCTTAAGAGTGTCTATATGGAAGCGGGGCCTATCATTAAGGACTACTTGGATGGAAATTTTGAGTATAGATATGTGAGGGATCCTGGAAGTGATAATGAGAAGGATGTCAAGAAAATAGAATCAAAGGAGGCAGTATTTTATGTCAACTCTGTTAATAATATTACCAGCATTATTAAACGAGCAAAACTATCTCCAGAACAGGTTAACATCTTAGTTGCTAACACTCCAGAGAATGTTGCTAGAATTAAGAAAAACTTAGGTGCTAAATATAAGATAGGTACAGTTCCATTAAGGAATGAACCAAGGAAGATGTTTACCTTTTGTACTAGGACCGTATATCTTGGCGCAGACTTTTACAGTGACAATGCGAGGAGTTTTATTATCAGCGACGCAAACATTGATACTCTCGCTGTTGATATTACCCTCGATCTTCCACAGATACTAGGGCGCCAGAGATTACGGGAGAATCCATGGAAAGATGAAGCAATTCTATTCTTCAAGTCTATTACAACGAATAATAAACAGGCGAAGGAAGTATTTGAAGAGAAGCTAGCAAAGAAGGAGAGAAAATCGGAAAATCTATTGTCAGTTTTTCAGAAGGGTAATCAAGAAGAGAAGGGTGACTTATCAGAAGCTTATCAAAAACTAGCAAAGACATTCAACTATAAGGATGACTTTGTAGCGGTTAATAAGAAAAAGATAGGTGACACTACTATTCTTACTCCTGTCTTTAATAATCTGGTCAAGGTATCTGAGATGAGAGCCTACGAAATTCAGCAAGTTGATTATTCCGACAGATTTACAGTTTTCAATGAGCTTGGTAAGGTAGGCGGAGTTGATAATGTAGAGGAACTAGAGAAATTCTTTAATGAGTATAAGGAACAGGGAAGTAGACAGTATAAACTAAAATATCTCTGTGAATACTGTGAGAAGGTAGGAAACTTATCAATCTTACAGCATATTGAAGAGAAAAGATTTTGTGATTATATTAACATCTTAGGTCTTAAAGGTTGTAAATCGGACTATTATAATGTAGGAAAACTGGATAATAAGCTGAAAATTCTTAGTTTTGATAGGACTAAAATAAAGGAAGAGCTCAGTAGTGTATTTGAGGTTGATCAGTCTTATACAAAGGCAGATATCAAAGAAAAGTTATCAAATATATACAAGAGACTAGGTTACAAGGCAGCACCAAAAGCAACCGACCTTGAAGAATTTTTCGAACTTAAATCTTGTCTAATTACAATAGATAACAAAAGAGTTAATGGTTTCAAAATATTATCTCAGAAGTAGGAAAAAATTAGATAGAGCAGCTTAAAATACTGCTCTATCTTTTATTATTTTCTACACAGTTAAGGGTTTTAGTGTGTATATTTTGCGTGTGAGACCCTTTAGAAATCTTATATGTGAGGGATTTCGGGGTAATAGTGCTTTCGGAAATTAAGATTAGCTGCTTTGGTCGGCAGTGAAAGGAGATAAGCTAGGGTGAGTCTGGTGAATCAAGGCCTAACCGACTTTGATGACTTACCTTAGTGAAGTCTCTGATTCCCTCAAAGGTGGTATAGAAATGTATTGTATGAGAGGGCATAGCAGGGTATAAATCATAGGTTAAGCAGCTGATAACCTCAGTATTCCAGGGCTGATTCATTTGGAGTAGTGATAAAATATGAAACAACCTCTCAGAAATAAAAACCCTGCTTATTTTATGCCCAGGTGGTGAAATTGGTAAACACGCTAGACTTAGGATCTAGTGACTAATTGTCTTGCAGGTTCGAGTCCTGTTCTGGGCACACTTAATTTAAAAACTTAAGTAAATACATGAAGAAGAAATTGTATATTGCTCCAGGTATTGCAGTACTTGGGGTAGAAATGGAAAGTTTAGTTTTATCAGGGAGTAATGGAAATGTTTCTCATCCAGGCTGTGAATATCCGACGTTAGAGGATCTTTCTAAGTCTGATAGAACTGATGTATGTCCTCCTAAGTAATGGGGGAAACAAAAAAAAGAGTAGTAAGTAGTTTTTAATATCTACCTACTATTCTTTCTTATTTTTTTCTTTACCACAAGTCTTCCGAAAACAATAACTCACCGCTAACCTCACCCGGCTCAATTTGTCCTGACTTTAGCGCGATTTGTAGTGCAGTTTTTCTATCGACGAACCTACCATGCGAAGTATAGAATCCCTGCTTATCTCTGCACAGACTATCGCGCCACCTGTGTAGTATTTCCGGGTGTCTTCTAGCGGTCTCAATGAAGTATATATCATCAATCTTACCGAATTCATCCCACTTACTCGGATCTTTGTACATTACCCTAGACTCTTCTGGCATATTAGGTTGTTTTCTATAGACTGCTGCACTGATAATATATTCACAGTTCATGATCATATCCATACTCACGACTCCCTAATGCACTTTCATCAATTGCCAGTCCCTTGTCAATAAGTCCTCGTGTATCAAAGAACCTACTACACAACCAATCTCGTTTTTCTTGATTATCCATCTTTAGTATGTCATCACTAGTCGCTGTCATGTCACCACTATACTGTCTATAATCAATCAGGTCCCGCTCTTCTATGTTATCAAGTCTCTTCAAGATAGGTCGTACATGTTCAACGCTTACATACTCATCATCATCAAATAATTCACACAAAGCAGTCACACCTTTTGCTTGATTAGTATGATTATAGTGTGGTTGTACATAGATCTTGTTTAGCCTGTATCTGAATCCACTAACCTCTACCACAAGTCCAAAACATAATCTACTAGTTATGTCTCGAACTAGCTCTACTTTTTCTTTTTCTTTCATATCCATTAATTGCATCTATTATATTTTTCCTAACATTACATCTATACGCTTGATACCCTGTTGTATAGTCGATTAGGTAATTACTAGAACACCATACTACATCTAGTTTAGTCTGTTCCTGTAGTTTTCCCCGATTGAACTCATAATGTAGTAGATAGGCAGTTGGATAGGTTTTTGCTGATTCATCTTCTATTGAGAATAAGAAATCACTGTCATCTAGGTTAAAAATACAATTACTAATACATACCCAATTATCAGGCCTAGCAATTATGTGTAAGTAACCTGACTTTACCGCTTTTCCTCCGCTTATCACTCTCACCTTGATAGTATTCTTCCAGCTATTAATATCATCGCCTACAAATCTACAGGCTGAAAATCTAACTCACTGTTTCTAGTTATCTTAAGTATTATATTTTTCACTTTCTACTACCATTATTGCAGTTTGTCGTCATCTATCTCTTCAAACTCATCATACAGGTCGATAATAGATTTGCTACCATCATCATATTTTTCCAGGAACTTAACAAATAATTTCTGCACATCACTCTTACAGATATTATCATTAAATTCTATTCCATCCCGCTTACATTTTCTATAAACCTGCATAATTTTTCTAAGTGATTTTACAAAGTTATAGTATTCGAATTTTACTTTGAACTTAAATCCCTTAGCATCCGTCACTACAAATCCCTCTACTTCACTATTATCTATGCTGTATATATAGAGAGTATTCCAAAGATCTTCAGGGTTATCTATATTAGATTCCTTTGGCATTTCTAACGATGTACACTTTCTTAGCGCATCTTTAAACTTATCTGATATTTCTTGATAATTTGGTTCTAAGTTTAATTTGTTATGTAGTATATCTAGTAGTACTACCTCTTCTTTTTCGTACCTAATGATGTGAGGATCTTCAGTTGGGCTAATTACTTCAAACACAGCTGATGCATTCTCCTTCTTCAACAAATTCTTCAGTATATCCGCATCATGTTTACTAACGGTCTCTTTAAATATCCTTTCAAATCTCTCAGCAAATGGTCCACTGTCTGTTGTCTTAGATGCGAATACCACTTGTCCATCTACTATAGACATAATACCTAGATATCCATTTTCTTTTACTGCTAATTTAACTGGAAACTTGAGTGTCTTATCTAGTGTTTCTTTTTTCGTTGTCTCATGTTCACCTAGATTAAAGAACTTGTCATAAGATCTCATTCTAACCTCACCAGTTTTCTTATCAACAAAAAGTCCCCTTGCTTTAATGGTTACTAGATTCCACTTCTTGCCAATAAATGCATTTCTAGTAAAGTTCAGCGAGTACATATTATGCTTACAAGACTTGACGTTGATTAGTCTACTGTTCATTATCTTACAAACATCAGGATCACTTACCTTATACCTATTAGTTCGTTGTGTATCATTTATTTTTTCAGGATCGTACACTTTATTTTCAAAGGACAGTAATTTTCCGCCTTCTTTAGTAATGGATAGTACTTTTAAGCTTCCACCAAACTCAATACTATCTTCCAGACAAATAGAGTGTTCTGTTGATATTGTACTTCTATGTCCATGTACCTGTATGAAGTCTTGACATCTACCTAGTACATAATTTTCTTCATATATCTTATCAACATCTAAATCATACCCACCAACTCCTTTTATCATATCATTAGTTGGTATTGTAGTAAGCCTAGGTACACTCGTTAAGCCTCCATGAGTTACTAGATATTTTTGCCCTTCATAAGTAAAAGCAAAACACTGACGAAGTTTATTATATATTTTTCTCAAGTTTTTTATTATCTGTTCACTTGGGTAAGGTTTTTTGATTTCTTCCAGGGTATTTTGAAAGTCACTAGATGTAATTTCTATGTTGTTAATTAATTTCCAGATATGTTTTTCATGATTTCCTTCTAAGAGTACTACATTATCATCATTATAGTGGCTTATTAAAAAATCATACATATCTTTATTTTCAATACCTCGATCGAAATAATCACCTACAAATACATACAATATATCAGGGTCGAGTTCTTCACTTATTGCATCTCTAAGGCAGGAGTAACAACCATGAACATCTCCTATTATTTTTACTTCCTTATACTTCGATGCATCTTCCATGTAGTAGTCGATAATTTCGTCCACACTGTTTATCTGTTTAAAGCGGTTTGATATTTTATTGGACTGTATTATATCAAATGCTCTAATAATTTCAGACTCTGGGACATGTTTTATTGGATTCCTCATCAAGTTACGCTCAAGACATTCATCTAGTGTAGCTTCTATGTTGAGCTGATAGCAGTTATACTTGTACTTATCTGCTAGCTCTATATATTTTGATACATCCTTACTTGTTTTATGGGTTGCATCAATTACAGTAAAGTCACCATTCTTCATTCGAGTCTCTAACATTGTGTGTAATGTATTCCAGACTTCCTTATCAGACTTTGCACTAATTGACATACTACCGTCTTCTGTCATAGTAGGGGAATGGAACATCAACCTAATTTCGTCTGCAGATAGTGTATAATCTGTCAAGTTATTATTTTTGATGTACGTAGATTTTCCGCTACCCATACATCCTCTAATAATTAATAAAGTTCTCATTTTTTACTATATATTTTTAGATTAATATTTTTTACTACTAAACTATATCTTTGATTGATTTATATATCAGGTAAATATCCTCCTTATCTATATTGGTATTTAATATGCTACAACTCCACATAGATACTAACTCTATAGGTTTTCTCAGGTCTCTAGTCTTATTAGGTATTCTGAGTAGTCTAATAGTAGTCCTAGGATTTCCAAAACTTATTATACTAACATCAGAATAGTAGATAGTCTCTTCTGCAAAACGATTAACTAGATCATATCTTTTATTATCCCTATGGTTTTCGATGACTAGTATATATTCTGGCTCTAAGTACTTTCCACCCCTTGCTAGTACATAAACTTCTGGTGTATAATTTTCCAAGGTGGGAAGATTATCTTTTTTATCACTAAGAGATAGATAGTAGGTATTCTTTTTCTTAACTATATCAAATAATAAATAATAACCACCATTACATGTTATTCTAACCATTGTAAGAATAAATTAAGTGTTTTACGTTACTAACTACTTCCACTATGTCAAAGATCTCGTTATGTACCTTATTATTATTTGTCACGCTAACCCCCCATACTAAATCTAACTCCACTGGCCTGTTAAGTAGGTCTAACTTTCTATCATACTTATAGTATAGTATATAAAAACTAGCAGGTCTTTCAACGTTAAGTATGAAATTAGTTAAGTTAATTTCGAAGTTTTGAAGAAATAATTCTGCGAAGTTAATAATACTACTCCCTACTCTATATTCTTTTTCACCCTCTATTAGTATGAAAAATCCAGATAAGTAGCTTTTATACTCTAGTCTAGTATAAACATAGTCTTTAAAGTTATTATCGGTAAATTGATCAGTCTCGTCTACAATACCTATCTTACTAAGAAAAAACTTACCTGTCTTTTTATTATGCTGTGGGCGTAGTTTTACTCTCATAATATAATTGAAGTTTATACATAGACATTGCTAATCTAATATCAGATATCAGATCCTCTATCAACTCACTAGGATAACTTTCATCAGGCTTTTTTACTTTTAATGCACTAAAGCACCAAACTGTTTCTAGTTTAATAGGTTTGCCTTGTGCTACTGATGATCTGTCATACTTATAGTGTAATAAGTATAGTGATGATCGATTATTTACAGAGCTGGTTATAAGTCTCATACACACGTATAGAAACTGATATCTGGGGTTATTAATGATTTCTCCATTACACTTGATATCACCAACACCATACCTAAATACTATCAGAAATCCAGATTCATAATACTTTCCAGTAGTCATCAATTGGATAAATGGTAGCTTATAAATATTACCAGATATCTTTGTATATTCATGGCCTACTACTGAAAATTCATTAAATCCATCTTGTAGTACCCAATACTTTACTGGATATTTCCTTGTAGACATATATATTTCTTTATTGACTTATATATTTTGTTGTAGTAACTATCAGGGCTCTTTAGATCTGTACAGGATTTATATACACTACACTCCCAGATCAGCTCTAACTTACTATCAAATGTTTTTCCTGTTTTAAGAATTTTGATTACCCTCTTTTCATTCTTACTAACCGAGTTTCTTATCATAAACCTCGTAAAAAAGTCTCTATCTACTCTTTTCTGTGCACTGCGCCTTATTGGTCTTATTATACCTTGTGGACTAATATATAGTACAATAATTCCAGGGTCTAAATATTTTCTACCACTTGTATGCACCGTTAATCTCAAATTATAAGACTTACTATTATATCTTCTTAAGTAGTAGTCTGTTCCAATTTTTTCTAATTTACATCTTATCCACATATCTACAATTAAGGGGTCTAGGTCACTTCAATACCTTAATAGTAGAAATTAAATTAATGATACATATGGATAATTATTTCAGGTATTTAAAAGAATTATTAAATAAAACAGGCTCTAGAACATTTAGTAGTTTAGTAGAGGATAGTACAACTTACCTAGCGGACCTACACGGAATTATTTATTGGAGGAGCAGTGATACAGGTTATGAGTATTATCAGGTTACTAATATCTTGGATAGTGAATCTTACTTAGAGAGTGGTGGATTATATTTTTGTGAATTAACATCAAGATCTACTAACTCTGAGGAATATTCTGTCTACATTTCAACAGTAACTCTTCATACTATGACTGGTGATGTTAATATGTCAGCAGAGGCGGAAGATGCTGTAGGTGCTGATAGATTTGCAAAAGAACTAGCAGAACTTAGTAGATCCTATATAGTAGAGTCAGATAAGTTTAATATAAGTGAGTGGAAAACTTACTTATATAATAATTTTGGTGGTAGTAAGTTAGTAGAAAGCGAAGATAGCATTGAAGACGATAAATATTTGGAAGATGAAGAACTTAGAGATCAAGAGAGTGCCGGAGAATAGAAAAGATAGAGTTAAGCTTCTAGAGTCAGTTCTTATTCAATTAAAGACTGAATTTGTAGGGCTTGATAGTATAATTAATCAGCTTGGTACGAGTATTCATGCTTGGTATGTAACTCCTGAGATTATTACAAGACCTACTATTGTATCAGTATGGGGAATGACCGGGACTGGAAAGACAAGTGTAGTAAAGAGACTGATTGAGCTTCTAAATCTTAATGAGTACTTACTATCTTTCGACTGCGGAGAATGTAGAGATTCGAATAAGGCAATTACATCTGATATAATCGATACATTTGGGAGATCTGAGTGTGGCTGTGATGACAAATGTTCTAGTACTAGCACAAATAAGTTAGTATTCGTATTTGATGAGTTTCAATATGCAAGAACTATTAATGATTCTGGAGAGGAAGAAGTATTAGCAAGTCTTCGTCCTATTTGGTCAATCTTAGATAGTGGGTTTATTGATGTAACAGAAAACTATAATTATGAATATAGTAAATTATGTGATTTCATCGATGAGCTTTCTGACACAGCTAAGGCACTACCACACATAACTATCAAGGATAATTATATAAATTCTCCAAGTGATGTTACAGAATACTTAAGTCTTATGTTTTATCATTATGACAGAGGTGTTCCAGGTAGTGAAGATATGAAAAGAAACAGTGATGAAGATCCAAGTCGTCCGTTAGAAGTAATTACAGATACTTACCTCAGAACTATTATAAAAAGATTAAATTCCATAAATAATACCTTAGGTAGTAGTATAGCAAAGGAATTATTATGTGGAGAATTTACAATTGGACAACTAGCAGATAGACTTGAAGATATTAAGAAGAAAACAACATCTTCACGTAAACTAGATTGTAGTAAGTCTCTTGTATTCATCCTAGGTAACTTAGATGAAGCATATAAGGATAGTTGTGATATAAGTCCAGATATTGATGCTGACCTGTTTTACGATATTACTAGCAGGGTGACAACAACTGATATCAAAGAGGCGCTTAAGAAAAGATATAGGCCAGAACAGATCGGAAGACTTGGTAATAATATAATCAAGTACCCAACACTCACCAAAGATAGTTTTAAGAAGATAATAGACTTAGAAATTAATAAAATCTTACTAAGGTTCTCGAAGGTTGATAATATAAAGATCGAATTTGAGCAGAGTATGAAAGACCTATTATATTCCGAGTCTGTATATCCGACGCAAGGTGTAAGGCCAATATTAAGTAGTATCGACACTCTTATTACACCATATTTATCTAAGGTGATTGAACATAAAGGGAAAAGTAAGAATGTAAGTATTGGTGTAGTTGATTGTGTCGAAAACTTCAAACTACCAAGCGTCGATGTTAGACTCAAGTTCGATAAGTCTGATGAAATAATAGTAAAACAGAAACTAGAACTTGGTAATGAAAGATACCCTAAGAACAGAAGAAAAAGATATATATGTGCGGTTCATGAAATAGGACATGCTGTAATGTATTCTTGGTGTAAGGGTGAAGTACCGGATAATATAGTAAGTGTTTCTACTGATCATGGAGGTTTTTGTAGTACTTATGATAAAAGATTTGCTGGAGAAATTGACAGTAGAGGTGATATACTAGATGATATTAGAATTTCACTAGGTGGATATCAGGCAGAAAGATTAATCTATAAAAATCCTGATATGTGGTTGCTGGGAAGTAGTAATGACATTAAAGATTTATGGATCGGACTAAGTAGTGCTGTGATGGAGTGTGGATTTGATCTCCCAGTTCCAATATCACATAGAGACTCAGAGAATGGTAGTAGTATTAGTGAAGGTCTTGATAGTAGGGATGCATTAGTTACAGAAAATTTAACTAGTGATGGCAGAATATCAGAACTCATAAAAGAGGGTATGGCGTACGTAATGTCAGTACTAGGTAATGAGACTGAGTTAATTAAGAAAGCTGCTATTAGGTTAGGAGATCAAGGCAGTATGAGTGGTAGTGAGTGGTTAGAATACATAAAGAAATATGGAAATAGACTAACCCCTGATATGATGAAGAAGGTATACAATGAGAGAGATCCAGAGTATTATCTAAAAGAGCTGTTATAGAGTTTAGGAAGAGAGTAGAAATATTCTCTTCCTCTTGTTTCCTTAATATTGTATGGAAGAATTAACAGAAAAAATAAGAAGACTTTATATTGGAACAGTTTCCCCAACAGGTAGAGTAATAAATCTACTATTAAGAAGGGGTTTTGTATGTGCTATACAACATAGAATTGAGAATATGAATTGCATTGTATTTCAAGAATATAAGGGAGATTTCGTGGCGAGTTCTGATGTAATAGTAGAGGTATATGTAGATGCTAATGATTCTCATATGCTGGAACTAATTAACATTAATAATAAGATCTTGACTTATAATTTTTCAGATCATTATTATAAAGAGGTTAAGTTCTATACTGGTTTGGGCGCATCTGTTTTATTGGGATCAGAAGATGCAGGACAATTACTTAAGGTCTTAGATATTATATGTGACAGGTCTAAGTATTTCGAGTATGAACAGAGGCTTATTGAACTTAGATTCGATATGTCTCTTAAAATAGAAACCGTAATAAATCCATTAATGGAAAGTTATGGTTATACCTTGTTTAGAAATAGACAATTTAGTGGTTCTAATTTTAGTGTAGGTAGGGTTAAAGGTTTGGACTTGGATAATTCTTGCTTAGATTATATATACACTAGATTATCAGGTAAACAGCCTTACTTAGGTTTTGGTGTACATCCAATAACTGGCAAACTACTAATGATTGGTGTAGAACTGAATAAACTGCAGAAGTTCCTTCAGGTAGATTTTAGTGAACTATCTGACGAAGAAATTAGGGAACAAGTTAAATTAAATATTGAATCAAATTTTTATTAAGATTATGGGAAACCTAATTAAGAAAAGAGAAGAAGCGCTTATCAAAGCAGGTAGAACAGTTGACGATAAGGGCAAGATAGATGTAACTAAACTTGATGATCAGACTATCAAGAGGTGTAGAGATATCACAAAGGGTATAACCAATTCTGATAGTCTTAAGAAGTTTGGTTCAGATATAGTAAGTACCAGTAGAGATTGTATCAGTACCTTATTAGAACTGAATAAGCTAGATAAGGCAGGAGAAGCTGGTAAGTATGTAAAAGAGCTTATTAGTACTATCAGAAAGAATGAACTGAAAGATCTAAGTACTATGAAGGGTTGGAGAAAGTTTGTTGCTATGATTCCAGTCTTAGGTACACCAGCTGTATTGTCGGCAGATAAGATTATGGCTAGGTACGAATCAAGTAAGAATGATGTAAACAAGATTATCTCCAAAGTCAAAGAAATGGAGGTAGACTTGGATAGTGACATGAATTCCCTAGTCTTGATGGAACAGAGGGCAGAAGAACTGTGTGAATATTACGGCGTTCATATAGTCGCATTATCTGTCTTATATAACGACGAAACAGAAAAGCTGCAGAGGATGTTGAAGGAATATGAACAAGACCCTTCATCTCATAGTCAGGCAGAACTAGATAAGCAGCGTGAATTCGTCGAAAAAATAGACAGGCATTCATTCGACTTATTTATGGCCGGACAGAAAACACACAATCTCGACCTCCCTCAGATTAGAATGATGAGGCAGAATAATGAGAGACTGCGTGAGAATAATGAGGAAATCTATAGGACAATCATACCAAACTGGGAAACATCGATTGCTATTGCCATTATGAATCAGAAACAGAAGGCAACACTTGATACCCAGAAGATGATCAAAGATGTTAATAATGAGTTGACCCTGAACAATGCTAAGATGATGAAAGAAACAACTAGTAAGATCTTGGTAGAGGGAAGTAGAAGTATTATTGACGTTGAGACCTATAAGAAGGCAATGAATGATGTATTTACTGCCTTATCAGATACAACAGAAAAGCTAGCACATATCAAGGAGCAGAGAGATAATGACCGCGCTGAGATTGTGAAAGCTAATAAGGAAATATCAGCCAAGATGTTAGAACTAAGTAAGAGGTCTGAAAATCTCCTCTTAGGTAGCACTGAATTTGTACCAGATGCCCTTAAGTAGATGTATAGAGAAGATAAGATAAAAGATATTACCTATAAGTTTGATAAAAAGACTGGAGAGGTATTATATACTGATACAAAGAGAAAGTATCTTAGGTCTAAAGCTGTTTCAATAAGAGATTGTTTGCCCGGATTAGAGTACAACTTAGAGGGTATTAACACACCAAAAGTAAAGGGGACAGTATTTAAAGATAGTGATACTTATACACTCAAATCATCACTCAGGTCTGATCTAGTGTTTAGGTTGATAAGATATTTTCCTGATAGATCTATTGTAGTAATGCAGGTTCTATCTAGCGGGACAGATGAATTTAGATTAATGAGCAAAGATCAGTGTGAAGAGCTAGGTATTATGTATCAGAATAACTTAGCAATATTCTCATCAAATCTTGGTTGGACTAATACTAACTTAGAGAGTAATAAATTTGACCCAACTAACTTGAAAACCTACGATAGGTCAATTATACCGGGAAAGACTGATAGTATTAGGTATATAGTTGTAGAGGTATCTGGACTTTGTCATGCAGATTCAGATACAGTTTGCTATAATAGATATGGAATTCCCACATTATATATTAGACATAGAATTATTACTTACGCAGCTAGAAGTAAAGTTGAGAAGGAATATATTTAGTATCAACCCAAACAAATACTGCGAACTATCTAGAGATACTTACATCAGTTGGTCTTTAGTAAGAGAGTCTATTTCTGGTTCTATAAAAAGGAACAGTACTGATATTTTAGATCAGAACGAAAAATTCTATTTGATCCTAGATTTTACAAATAAAGGACTTGGCATTTTTCCGGACTCATTAGAAGGCGTTAGTGTAGATGACTTAGTTAATATCTCAATAAATACATCATTCTATACATCTCCTGATGAAAAGCCTAGTTATAAAAGACTTGAAAATCTTATTGGGTTTACTACAGTGGCACCTGAGATTTTTACAAAGAAGGGAGATAGGTACTGGAAAAAAGGTATTACAGGAAGCGATAGATTCCTTACTAATGATAAATAGTTTAAAATTCGTTACTGTCGATTATAGCTGGTTTGTGATAAATCGGCTATAATTTTTTTTTGCTCCCTGAAAAGCCCTAGAACTCTTATTATTGAGAATAACTCTTTATCAGGGTGATTTTTCTTAATATGCCATTAGTTGTAGCTTAACCGTGAGGTTAGGCTACAATTTTGTTGTTCCTAACACTTTATTCCCTTATCTATAGAAATATTAATATAAAAAATCATGGGAATAATTAGAGTAAAAATTAACAAAAAAGACTGTGATAATTTACTTCACAGTCTTGGTTATGTAGTTAGGACTATATCAGATATTGTTAATGAGTTTGAATTTAAAAGTAGTGAGGTAAAGAGAAATCTTTTTAACTATATAAGTGCCAGAAGATGTGTAGCATTTAAGGAAAATATGGACCTTTTTAAACTAAGATCTATTATAAAAGAAATAGCGGATATAGAGGAATTAGATAAATCTAATAGCTGGGGATATATTAATAGATTCTACAATGAGCTAATAAATAGAAAAATAAACCCAGATAATATAGTGGAATCTTTAATAGAGGATAGAGTAAAAGAATTAATAAGAGATAATGATATTTAATAAAAATGAAAGAGACTATAGGATTTATCGTATATCATAGAGTAGACTATGATGGGTTATTTTCAGCTGCTATTATTCAAGATTACTTAGTGAATGAACTTGGGTATGAAAAAGTAATTACTAAAGGATGGAATTATGGAGATAGTATACCAGAATTTCCTAAGATTGGTGAAAACGAGCTATGTCATATTTTTCTAGTTGACATTTCGTTTCCACCAGATGATATGAAAAGACTTAGTAAATTATCAGGTGGGTATCGTACTATTTGGATAGATCATCATATAGGAGCAATTGACACAGCTAAAGAACATTCGTATGATAATATGGATGGACTTAGAATGATAGGTCTTGGTGCTTGTGAATTATGCTGGAAATATATGCACGGTGTAGATAGTATTGTACCTAAGGCAGTAAGGTTAATATCTGCATATGACGTCTGGGATAAGAACAGATTTTCATGGGACAAAGAGACGCTTGCTTTTCAGACTGGACTACGTGCTAAGTATGGAATGGTACTTAATTCAATAAATCAGATTTTCGATAAGCTGATGTTAGATAATTCACAACTTACTGCAGAGATATTGGAAGCAGGAAAACAGATAATAGTATACAATCAGAAAAGACATAAAGCTGCCGTTAAGTCTCATGCATTCCCAGTTACTGTAGGTGGTAAGTATAAAGGTATATGCATGTTGACTTGCGAATTTGGGAGTCAGCAGTTTGAGTCAGTTTATTCAGAGTACGATATATCAGTCTGTGTAAACTTAAGACATGATGAAAATGGTGACTTATACTATTCAATATCTATGTACAGTGAAGAAGATACTGGATTAAACCTGGCAGATTATATGAAACAAAACTATAATGGTGGAGGTCATATGAGAGCAGCAGGTGGAACAATGACAAGAGATCAATTTATCAAACTACTAGATAAACAGGTAGTATAGTAGGGACAAAAAAAAGAAGAGTTAGATAAACTAGCTCTTCTTAAATTTTTTATTTATTAACTCATTTATTGTATTATCTTTAATATTTAATGTATCTATTTTTATTTTCTCCGGGTAATCGAAAAGTTGATATATTATAGATTCATCTTTTTCCAGATCGCCTGTTGATAGATGCCATGCCAGAAATTTATTTTCTTGTATTAAATCTTCTAGTTCTGACAAGACCCTTTTCTTTGTTATATATTTAAAGCTCTTGTCTGATATTACTAGTTCAATATTGTATTTAACTGGATTTTTCAGCTTACCCAAGTACGTTATTCCAAGTCCCATTTCTAGTTTATATTTTGACATGAATGATATGTTCATAATGATTCCTAAGTGTGGAATAATAACTCCCCTTCTATTAATATCCCAATAACTAAGTTCTGTCATAGTCTACTTAATTTCTTATCTAGTTCTTCCTCTGTTAGATTATTAGTCATTAACGTATTATTTACCAGGCTATTCTCTATCTCTATAGTATCTATTCTTATTATATCTTCTCTTTGCAAGTATGGGTATTCAGGTAAATCTGTCAGTTCATGATAGCATTGTAGTTCAGGGTCAATTCTAATCTCAATGTAATGGATAATATTGTATATAATACTTTTCTTTCTTAAGTACTTACTAGTTGAAAAGTCAATAGATAGATAATACGTTCTGATATTATCTAGTACTTCTCCCAACATTATATACCCACTGTCTATATCTATAAGCCTATAGTTAGTATATATTGGAACTATAATTTTAGCCCTTGTAGTTCTTCCTCTTTTATAATTACCTACATCTTGATAGTATAAAATTTCTACTTCCATCTATACATCTTCTTCTATATTAATAAGGAAAATAAAGGAAAGTAGTTTTACCTACTCTCCTTATCTTTTTTATTACAATACCATATAGTTCCTACTTGTACTCCTACAGATAATAATAATATACTAAGTACTACTATTAGTATTAAATTACAATCATTAGAGTCTAATTCTGGTTCTAGATAGTCGAAGTCATGGAAATTTTTTCTTTTCCACAATCCAATATTTTCTCTCAGGAACCAGTGTAGTCTATCCAAGTCTAGTTTTTTCTGACTCTGTAAGAATAATTTACATCTATAGTCTAATGTTGGGTCCTCTTGCCAAGAAAAACAGTCGGCCCAATTGACTTCGTGCGTTTTCTTATTAATACCAACACAGATTACAAGTTCATTTTGATTTCCACCTTGCCAATAACTCTTTTGTTCTTCTGCAATTTCTGGCCCCTTACCATTTTGAAATACCAGTACAAATACCCTAATCTGTTTTCTACTTCCCTCTCTAGCATTAAAGTTAGTAAATTTCTTAACTATTTTTGCACCAGGATTAAAACCTAAGATTGGATTCTGTTCTTTTTCATAGATGTTTGGGCCACTGATACTAGGATAATCAAAAAGACCTAACTCCTTAGCCTCTTCTTTTGTGATATTCCTAAATTGAAATGCTGTTTGGGTTCCCTTTATTTTATTAACATATGACATTTCTAGTGAGTATGTTAATAAGTGGTTTCCTAATTGATCCCAGTAGTATTCTTGCGCATCTCCATCTAAGGTATAATACTTCCTATGCATATCAATAACTACAGGGCTAGTATTCCATAATGACTTAATACTGTCAAAATACTCTTTACTTGTGTAGATTTCATTCCCTCCATTGTCAATAAGTATCCAACGTTCAGGATGATCTTCTACATAGGAACAATCATACTCCTCAGTCTTTGTATTACCCTCTGCATCCTTAAATGTTCTTGTACAAGTTCTGTGTATATACTCATTCCATCTATCTACATGTCTTATCTTAGCATAGTAGAATGACCAATACTCAGTATCATTTACTTTTCTATATCTTAGTGAATAGTCAAGTGATGCAATTGTAATGAAAATGATAACTGTTGGCACTACCAGTAGAAGCAAGTATGTCATACCTCTTCTCTCATCACCCAAGTTTATTTTATTTCTCTTTCTAAAACACCAATATATTACATTAGCTACAATAATTGGCAATAATATTAATAAATAAATCATAGTTTTACGTATTTTTTATTATATTAGTTATTATACTATGGTCTAATACTATCTTATAGGGTTTTTGTTTCCCTATTATTTCTTTGTATAAGTCGCTATCTACACTATTTAAACTTGTTCTTGAAATATAGAAGTTATTAGGGTCTATCTCCCCACGTACTGCCTGAATCAAGCTGTTATATATAGTCTTATCTGTGATACGTTTTATACTATTATACGATATACTGACTACATAATTTACCGTGTGGTGGTTCTTTAGTGGCACCGTGCAGAGTGTTATGCTTTCATAGCTCCTAAAACATCTAAGATCTACATCCAAGGTATTTATGAAGTTAACCACTAACCTAGTTTGTGATAGATCTTTCATAGCACGATAAATACCGATCATATTAGAAAAGATTAACCTTATTATCTATCTTACTTTTCATTGTTTCTTTTGAGTAATTACTGCTAATCATCTCGTACTTCAACATCTTATGATCTACGAAAAGACTAGAAGGAAATGTTTGTACTAGATTATTATGAACCCTAACTATATCAATAATCTCTAACTGTGCATCTAAGAACTGTTTTCTCTGCACGTCAATACTTACACAGAGATCCTTATATAGCTCACTGTCGAATTCTGGATTTTGCTCCTTTATCCAATTAAAGAGAATTTTATCATTCTGATCATATCTCTTGCTTATTATATGGCTATAGATAGAATCAAACTGACTTGCATACTCTTTTGTAACTCCCGCTTTTGACTCAAGTATCTTCCACATATTATCATGCACACCCTCTATCTTAGATAATTGCATGTTATATTGATTAACTAACTTGGCCTGCTCATTCTTATAGTTGAAATTCATAATAAACAGTATAAGAATGATACTCAAAATAAACGCACATACACTAATTAAAACAATCTTTGAATCTTTCATTTTTTATTTATTTTAAAACTGAACTCTGTATTAATTATCAACAATAAGGGTTTAAGGACTTCATGTGAGAGAATCTGAATACCTTAATAGTGTAGTAAAAAAGAAAAATAAGACATGAGAAAATTTAAGACTAACGAAAGAGTAGAGTTTATTGATAAAAATCCTGGGAGTACTGGATTAAGTCATACTAGTATCTATGAGATTGTTGGGTTTGGTCAGATGAAAGACTCACAGCATAATTGGATAAGTGCAGTTCTATATAAGGCAGTAGGACATGAAATGATATATGTTAGGGCAGAAGAAGATTTCAATATTAAATTTAAGCATGTATCAGAGAAGCCTTAAAAACCTTAATATTGAGTGTAAGGTAATTAAATATACTTGATTGTGTGTATGAGTGGTGGCTAGTCGAGCGAGACTTGGCTGCCACTTTTTTCCGTCTATTTTGTCCTAAAACCCTTATTATTGTATGAATATAAAAAAATTCCTTAAAAACAACAAGACTAATATCTTGTTAACTGCGGGTATTATATACCTGTTTGTAGAGAGTAAGAAGACTATGAGAGAAAATGGTAGACTTCGTGGTATTATTGAAAACCAGCAAGATGAAATCAAAGGTTATAAAAGAGTAACCGAGAGAATGATATTCAATGCTGGAAAGAACTCACGAACACCATTATAGAAAATACAACACATAGTCAAGTTATTAATTATTAAAATCAAACAAAATGGAGAACAAGGAGATTTTATTCAAAACTGTAGTAGAAACAGTTAGAACGGAAAGCAATGAAAACGTAGCTGACCGTAAATTAATGTTGAAGGCATCAGAAATAGCCTTGGACAAGATTGGAATGGATAGTTCCAAAAAGTATGAACTTGCTGATTCAGTTATCAACAAGTTAAGGAAAGAAAATCTCTTAGTACTAGAAGAGACTAAGGGGAATATTGAAAAAGAGGTTGGACGTAGAAAACAAGAAGTCTATCTCATTCAATACAATAAGGCTCTTAATTATTTAGAGTCAACTTTCAAATCTAGTGGTGGATCAACAAACATCACTGAGAGAGAAAAGAAAATCCGCGATGTCAGAGTAAGTCTAGAAAAGAGCGGATATAGTAAGGCAGAGGCAAAAAAGATCTCTACCGTAACGAAGAAGCAGGCCGAGAGGTTGGAACAGCTTCTTAGGTTTGTAATAAATAAATGTGCAAACCGAACAATTACATTTACACAGCTAAAAGAGTTGTGGAAGGTAAGTTATCTGAATGAAAATCAATTAAAACTTATTCAGACAACACTAAAAGCATATGGTGTAGACTTTTTCTATACCATTACAATAGAAGGCAGGTCAAAGGTATTAACACTATCTAATGACCCTATTGATACACTTCAATCCCTTGCTGAGATGGCAAAGGATTTATTTGGAGTAAAGATGGATACAAGTGTCAAGAAGCCGTCAATAATCGAGGGTAGAAGGTTGATTAAAGTATCTGAAAAGTCAAACAGTAGAAGTGAGTTCATAACTGATCAGGTTAAGGAACTTATTTTCTACATAGGCGGCATACTAGTATTAGAGGGTAGAGCCGTAGATGTTGATGCTATTATATCTATCTTAGGTAACAATAGCTATCGAAAACTTAAGGAAACTCGTGAGGGTATCTTTGAGATAGTAAAAACTTATCCTGAGTATTTCGTGAGAAGTATTGGGAATAAGAACTCTATTGGATTTAGTTCAATTAAGAACTCATCCGAAATCTGGGAAGAAATAAAAAATAAATTTAGCCCAGTAAATGATAAACAAGAATTCGCATGGTATATAGGTAGTGGATTAAGCCTTGAAGAGATTCAAGAAGTTTTCCCAGACTCCTATAAGATTAAGCCGGAGGCGAATGTTATTGTAATCAAGTTGACAAAGAGTGTTGATGACTTACAAAAATTAGCACTATTGTCATATAAATTCCGAAAGGAAGATTTCGCAATACAGCAGGATAATCTAGAAGATAGGTTAGCAGCTGAGCGAAAACTATTACAGACGAGAACAAAAAGGGTATATAGCCCAAAATCAAATAGATGGACCGGTCTTGATGAGACTGATGTAAGATTCAAAAATGATCGAATTATCTATGAGATTGAAAACTTATAAAAGGATTGTTTGTTAGCGTCCATATAAATAGTGAACAAGGCTTACTGGTTCGAGATGAATCGGTAAGTCTATTTTTTTTGTTTCCCATTAAATCCTTAAATATGATGATAGATTTTAGAATAATTAGATCAGATAGATATACTAGGGAAGGACGCCCTAAAAGTAGAAGAAAGTTTGGGAGAAGATATATAACTGATGATATACAGAGACTACCCATGAGAACTTTTTCAATGTGGCATAGAGATCATAATCACTTTGTGTCATACTGTAAAGCTGATTATGGTGAGACAGTAAAGTATCTATATTCTAGAGTCGGCAAAGATTATAATGAAACTTATTCAGATCTTATAAAGAAATTAAGCAAGAAAACTATCAAGAGGTACATATTCAGAGAGGAATTACGAAGAATGGTACAACAGAATGACGTAGTACTTAATAGTGTTTATTATAGAAAACCTAGACTAGATCATTATGGCTTCTACCTAGATAGTAATGGTATTCTCAGATATAGTATGTACTATAATATAAATAGGTGGCCCAGTAAAAGAAAAAGATCTGAGGTTCAAGAAAATTTTAAGACTTATAATGTTGATGAAGTTTTCAATGCAGTACCAATCTACCCACAATACGGATGGATAAAACTAAAGAATAAGTATTATGTACAGACCTTTATGGATGGACTAATAATACCTGAGAAACTGCCTGTATATGCAATAGGATTTCAATCTGTATGTATTGATTATGGAAAACTTCCTGGAGTACTTAGAATGTTTGAACCAGTTATGATATCAGGAGTTGGTTATTATCAGTCTTTTATAGGACATGCCAACACTATAACGAGAGTAGTATTCTTAGTAAAAACAAAAAATATAGAAAAATGGAGAAAAAGAAATCAAAGAAGTTATTAAAGAACATGAATAATCCATAATAAAAACAATAAAAGAAAAGTAGTAGATTTTAATTTCTACTACTTTATTTTTTTTTACATTCCAAACCCTTTCATTATCTCTTCTAGCTGTTTCTTTTGTTGATAATCTGCTATAGACTTCTGCTTCTTGTCCTCTATTTCTAGCGGATTAATACTTCTACTTGTGTGTTTATAGAACCAAGATATTACACCTCTTAGTACAGACCTTGCAATATCTATGTCATCTTCATCTAGTTCTTCACTTTTAAAGTATGCACAATAGTCTGTCATCACTAGATTAAATGTAATTGGGTACTCACTAGGACTAACCTCACAGAGTACAGCATGTTTGTTATCTTCTAGTACAGGTATTTTATCATTACCATCTAAGAAGTATGTTTTCCACTTATTATATTCTGCATAAAGTATTCTAACTTCTATATCAAACTCACTAGTAAGATCAGGTTTCTTATCTAACCCTTTATAGCTTAGGTCATCTATCTCTATAACATCACCATACTGTAGATTAAATTCTGGATCAATGTCTTCCTCTAGAATTCTCCTTAATGCTCCTCTACCAGATGCACCAGTTATAAGAACTAATCTATCCTCACTATCTACTGCAATTACCTGTCCATCATACAAGAAACAATCACCGGGCTTTAATTCAGGTGTATAGCCTAAGAATTCTCTATATTCGAAGGTTCTACACTTAACGCCGTTTTCATCTTGTACCTCTTCATACTCGAGTTTTTCACAACCAGGACCAAAATATTTATTCCACTCGTCCTTGTCCGATTCTATTACTTGTTTTTTAGGGAACCTACAGATATCCCACTCAATAATAGCATTAAGTTTATCTAAGATACCTGCTTTCTTTAAGTCCGCAGTGCCCCTATTACATCCGCATTTATACTTATTTTTTAAAACTTCAATTACCATACTACTTAATTTCTTCAAATACTACTGGACTTGTAATACCACCCTGATGTTCTGGTAGTATTAATTTTCCTCCATTTACCATAGCCTTGCCAAGTGGAGAATCATTTACAAAGTACTCACCAAAACCAGATAATACAGACTTCAACTTCTTTCTAGTCTGCTTCAGGTCCCCTACATAATCTTTTCTTTTCTTAGCATTGATCTCTGCTAGCCTAGAATCGATTTTATACAAGGTTTGATCTATTGGTTTGATAACTTCCTCATAAAAATCTCTTTCTATAAGGTTCTTTTCTTGGCTTACACCTCCTGGATACGTGATCTTATACCTTTTCATAGCTTAATTGGTCTATGCATTCGTTTATACTCTGTTCTGTTATGGCGATCTAAGATTCTATTTACCATGTCGACCCCAATCTCATCTACCATCTTGTATAGTTTTGATTGTAAGCCTTTGTTCCATAGCTCTTTCTCGTCATCATTCATAGATAACCAAGTCTTGAGTACTTCATCAACCTGTTCATAAGTACAACCTGGTGCAATTTGGTCAAGGTCACTAGCCGATGTACCATTTCCGTCGGTTGGTACTATCTTAAGTGCATCTTCCAAGGCCGTTACTGCATATCCTACTCTCTTAATCTCTTCATCGTCCTCACCTTTTACTAGAGTTTCGCGATATTCAAGATATTCTGTGAGTAAGTAATCAGTAACCTCATAGATATCCGACTTCCAAAGGTTACCTATTGGATTTACATCACCCTCGTCACCATGAATCGTCCAAAATCCAGTATTATGTTCTGTCAAGTTATCTGTATCAACTACAATTCCGCCAGTTTCTCCGGCCTTACAGTACAAGAAGATCATACGAAGTCTTGCCTTGATATTTCCGAGTGCAATGGCCGAAAGATTGGCGGGTTCATCAGTTGAGCTAGTACCAATTGATAAGAAAGAACTAGACTGAAGAAACCAATCCTCTATGTTTACCTCCTTGAAGTAATTACAGAATGCAAGTCCAGCGTTTTTAGCAGAGCTTACTTCACCGTCAGCATTTGTATTACACATCAGAGAGTAACCAATTAACTTAATACCAGTTCTTCTAGCTACTTCAAAACATAATGCAGCGCTCAATGTACTATCAATTCCACCACTCACACCAAGTACCATAGTTTTGATCTTGTTTTTCGTGAGATAGTCTGATAGTTTTTCAATAATGTTGTTTTTAATACTTACTGAATAATCTCTCGTTCTATTCATATAAATAATTTTTAATAATACTACACTAATAAGGAAACTAAGGCAAAATAAAAAAGTAGGAGAACTTAATCCCCTACCTTAGTGCATTATCTTCTATCAACCTATATATTTTCTCCGTATCTAGGTCTATTGTTCCCTGAGATATTATATCACAATGAGGCCTATAATTATCATCTGAAATTTTATCTCTTAGTGAATTTATGTAATGCTTGTTTAGAGTTGCACCAAACACTAACTGTTCCTTAATGGTATTCATTATTTCTCTCTTGCATAGATATTTATCAGTATATATAATAAATACTATCTGATATTTTTTAGGTTTAGTCAATATACCACCATCACGATATAGTCTTCCTCTCAGTGATAATTCTAGTTTATAGTTAGATGAAAACAATATTGTAATTAGTGCGTACTTAGTCTTTAAAATATTATTAAAATAGTATACGACTTTTGCTTTCATAGATATTCTCTTGTTCTATTCATATTGTTACACTAATAAAGAAACTAAGGCAGAATAAAAAGAGCAGCATAGCCTACCACTCTTCTTCCTGAATGTATCTATTTATCATATCTACTACCTCGCTTTCATCTAGTTCTATAACTTCTTTACGTACACTAATCTCATCAAAACACATGTACTTAGAATGTTCAATATTATCTGTAATATCTAAACAGCTTCTCCCTAGGTCTGTCCCATTCTTTAACTGTTCCTCGATAATCTTTAGGACTGTATTCTTATTAAGTAGTTTTCTAGTTGATCTAATGAAACTTAGCATATAAGACTTAGGGGTACACAGTTTAAGGGTTTCTCTCTCGTACAGTTTTCCAGATCCTCCTACAAACAAATCCTTCGTAGACACCATAGGGATCACGATAACAGCAAAGAAACTATCGAAGCTATTTTTACAGTAGTTGATTTTAACCCTCATAAGTTTTCTCTAATTAGCTGTGAAAGGTCTGGCGTTGCAATAACTTCAAAATTACCATCATCCTTAAGCCATACAAGTCTTCTAGCAATTACCTTAAGTCCAATATCCTCTAATGGTATCTGATAAGTACTGAACTGTGCGTAATATTCACTAAGTGGTTCTGATATAAAATTGCTAAAGGGACCAGTCATCTTCTTACCTGTCGATCTTGCAAATTTATTTCTAATATCAGCATTTGTCTTATAATCCGCTATCACAAGACCACTATTCTCAGGGTTAATAGTATCTTTATAGTATAGTAAGATATCTGCTGTTCCCGCTAGTTGTGTTTTGAGATGAGTACTAAGATCTGGATTGCTGTTTGTATATAACATAGCCTCCGCATAAACAAAGTGAAGACAAGGCGGGAGACTAGACCAATAATTAATAACAGCCTCTTCTTTACCCCTCGTCGGAATAAGCCAGTTTTTATCTCCTACATACTTACACTTACAAGACTCAGTTATTCTCTCAGGGTGACCATTGATTAAGTAAGAATAAGACTCTCCAAATTCATGCACTAGTGATCCGGTTATAGTAGACATCTTATTTTTCCACATCCACTTATCTTTCCAATATTCAGGAGTCTCACCATTTTTCTTAGCATAATTAATAGCCGTCTGTTCTGTATCAAAAGGCGCCATATACTTACCCAACACAGTAGTAACAGAGGTCAACTGCTTACCATGAAGTGAATAGATATGTGGCTCTTCAAAAAACAGTAGGTCCTTGAATGATCTAAGTATGTGGGCTCTAATCTGCGTTACTTCTGGTGGTTCATTTTCCACCACGAACATTTTTGGTATGTCTGAATAATCTTCCATATTTTTATTCAATTATCTGTTTTCTATTAATAAGGAGTCATGTCTGTTCTACCTACGAAAATGTCAACTTGGCAGGGCTAGAATGACAAAAAGACAGCGAAATTATTTTGGTATTTCATTTGTATTATTAGCAGTACAAGTTTAACAAAAAAAAATAAAGAAAATTATGATGGACAGATTTATAAAGAACTATGTTGATACAGCGATGTCACTTTTTGATGATACATGCAGGAGAGTAGGTAGTAAGGTTGAGGATACAGAGTCCGGTGCAAAGATTGTTTTAGTAGTGCCAGGATTTGAAAAAGATGACCTGAAGATTACAACAGAAGATGATAAATTGGTGGTAAGTGGTAAGAATAAAGAGGAAAGTGAAACCAGAATACTACCAGATTTTAAAGAGTCATTCTATGTAGGTAGGGAGATTGATATGAACAGTATTAGTGCAAGCCTGAAAAATGGTGTACTCTTGATCAACCTACAAAAGAAAAAGGGACTCACAGGAAAACAAATTATGATCGACTAAAAAAGAAGGAGAGATTGGTATTATTACTTTACCTTTCTCTCTTTTTTAATTTGCAAAAAAAAAACGACTGGATGTTGAGAAGCTTTCTTCGGTCATTTTTTGACATGAACAACCTCAATCCCAACATCCTATCTCTACCAGTATTACAGCCTTAACGGGTATTGATATATCCTCTTGGCCTCCCGCCTGACTCACAATACATAGCTCACCTTTATCGCTCTAGGGTATCTCAGTATTAGACTAGTGACTATAAAACTGAGCAAAATTCATCAGCATGGTTACCTCTTTCCTTACCCCTCTGTCTGTCGGGTCTTACTCCAGGATTTACATACTCCATATTCTATCATAGTTAAGGGATTGATGGTATTACAGAAACAAAAAAAATAAAAAAAACGACAGAGAGTTAGTTACTCACAAATAACTATCCTTTCGACTCTCTATCTCTACCAGTACCGTAGTTCAACTTGGGTATATGGTGCACCCTCTTGGCCTCCCGTGAACCTCCTGCGTACATAGCTTCCTTTACCGCTACATCGGGTAGCCTAGCGAATTTAGCTTAGCAAATAAACATGCTAATAGATCTATAAAACTAGACAAAATTCGATCTAGTATCAAAGTATATTTCAACCTCAATACCCCTATTACACTTATAAGGATTTCAGGGCGTTATAATTACATCTATTTTATATATGAATTTAAAATAGTTTCTTAGCAGCTTAAACTGTAACTTATTCTTCTGTAAAAACTTCAAATCGGTCTTTAGTAATATACTATGAAGTTTTATAGATTTTATAACCTCTTTAGTATTAGATATTACGTATAAATCTACCTGATCAATTATTTTGTATATTTCAGGAAATTTAGTGATAAACCAGTTTTCTAGATAACTGGAATAATCTAACGATATATTGTTTCTGTTTCTTGGACTAACTGCTTGATCTAGTCGATCTAAGTATTTCCCCATACTTAAAGGATTACTACCAAATTCAAAGAACCTTAGTATGTTAAATCCCCAAGTACTTCTGATATAATCATCTCTAGCATTATCATACTTAGTATCGTGTAGGTTAGAGTCTATTTCTACAATCAGGTTATACTCTGGGAAAATATAATCAGCCAAGAAATAATTCCTATCCAAAATTTTGGAACTACAGTCTACTCCTTCCGTTGCGCAAAAGTTTTCCCCAAAGATCTCTATTCCCTATTATAAGGGGAACTTCCCTGCAATGGGACAGCCCTGGGTAATATCTATCAATAATTAGCTCAAAGAATTTTACCCACGTACTTTTTCTTCCATTGAAGGTACTAAACCTATTCTTCCTTAGATCAATTGTTCTTTTATCTTTGGAAAATATAAATGCAGGTATTATGAAATCACCTACTTGGAATGTAAATCCACTCCTTATTAAAAATTCAACTAGCTTATCTTTTCTCATACCTATAAGGGATCTGGAGGAGCAAAAAAATGGCGAAGAGCTAGCTACTCAAAAGCAACTATCCTTTCGACTCTTCACCTCTACTAGTACCGTAATCTAAGTGATGTATGCTACACTAGATCTCCTGACGTACATAGCTTACCTATATCGCTACAAGGGTTCCTCAGTATTAGGTAAGATGACTTTATAAAACTGAGTATAAATTAAAGCCACGTGGTCTCTCATCATCAAGACTCCCATGCCCCTGTTTTTATTATGCATACCTGAGACTGTTCATATACTTTCATCTCACTATTAAGGAATCTAAGGTATTACAGAAACAAAAAAAAATAAAACGACAGAGAGTGGAATTGCGTTTAGAATTCTCTCCTTGCGACTCTCTATCTCTACCGCACCGGAACTATAACTTAGATGCGACCCATCCACGGGAATAGTCCTAAGTGTTTAGCTTACCTACATCGCTACCAGGGTGGGTTGTTTTAGATTAAATTAGACTTATAAAAACAACCAAAATTAGTCAACGCGATTACCTCTTTCCCTTACCGGCTCTATGGTAAGACCTCTACTCCAGGAATTTCGCGCTCCCTTCTTTCTATAGGAGCAATGCCTCACTCCTATATCGACTGAAGACGTATTTTTACATCTTCTATCTCTACCTGTACGTACTTAGCTAACCTATATCGCTACGTAGGGTAGTCTAGAATATTATCAAGATCGGTCCTTACTCGAAGGCTTACAAATACTAGACGAAACTCAGCCTTATGACAAGATCCGCAGAAACTTGCCACATCTCACTATTAAGGAATTGAAGTCTTTTCAGATACGTTACCTATATCTCCAGTTACTAACAATAACCCTAATTCCATACATGCTACTAATAATCATATCTATTCTCCGGACGGCATCCCAACCGCTCAATAAGTGACTATATGCACTTAGATCAAATATACCATTCCTAGCTTTATTTAGGTTAGCTTCTACAAAATCTAGGAGTTGTACAACATCTCCATTATCCTTATTGAATTTCTCTATAATCATTGTAGTATAGTCTAGAGTAGTTACAAGACCTTTTCTCTCTGCTAACCAAGAATTAAACTCCTTTAGGTATTGCTTGTCCTTGGCCTTTTTCTCTCCAAACTTATAGAACCTTAATGTGCTAATGCCATAAGTACTTTGTACATATTCATCCCTTGCTTGGTCATATACATCAAGGTGGTAGTCTGAATCTATTTCTACCAACATACTATGACGTGGAAAGAAATAATCTGCTACAAAATAGTTCTTTCGCCTATGTTCTATGTCACTAACACAGTACTTATTGCACAATCCTCTCCACACATCTTGGTATTGAATGATTAGTGGAAATTCTCTTGTATAAATCATCTTCTTATATTTATTCTTTAGTGCCTTATGAAAACAAGGAGACCAAGCACTTCCTTGATCTAGATTTTGCTGCCTATTGTATTCCAAGTTAATTGGATAACCCCTTTCAGACCTCAACCGTTTAGGGACCAAGAAGTCATCAACACTAAAACAATATTCTCCAGTACTTAATAAGTAATTTAATAATTTCCTCCTGTTCATATTTATTTATTTTTATTTTCTACCTATAAGGGATCTGGAGGATAAAATAAAATAGAGACTAGTATTTTTCTTACTAATCTCTATAATCAAGTCTACCTTATCTTCTTATATTCAAAATAAGTCTTACCATTTCTTTCTAGTACTAAGTTTGTCAAGTCAAATCCAAGCTGTATTGTCTCACCTAGTAAAACTGACTGATCTACCTTATCTTTTGGTTCCACAATATAAAGAGTACCACCCATCTTTAAATACCTGTGTGCTTCTTTAATTAAGTCTAGATAGTTTGTTCCCCATAATGACATACAGAAAACAGCGCTATCAATACTCTCGTCCTCTAAGTATTCATGTAGGTCTGAACAATCTGCCTCCACTACACTAGAATCAACTGCACAATGATCAAATGAATACCAAGCCTTATAATTCTTCACTAGATCTTTCAGTTTATTCATACCACAACCTAGATCTGCTACTACTTGTCCTGGATTTTCATTTAGTCTTTCCGCAATAACAGTAATAGGATTTTCTACCCAGTCTTTAATGTTTTCTTCTCTGACCTTGTGATATTCTTTCCACCTTGACTTATCTTCACTAAACCACTCATGCATTCGGTGAGAGGTTGATGTGCTAGCCTTCTGATGAGTACTGGTTATGATTGACTCACTATTATACTCTCTCACCTTAGTCTCAACGTTTTCCACCTCAAGCTTCTTTCTGGTGATGGTAAAATCTTGAATACCCTCTCTAAGTGACTCAACTGCATCTCTTAGTAGTTTTGATCTATTGAGGCTGAATATACTTGCAAATCTACCATCAACAACTGCATCAGATAGTGTACGCTTAATCTTGATAATTCTAAATCTCTTATCATCCCAAGACCATTCCTTACCGTTATTCATCTTGATTTTAACCTGCGGCACTACTATCTTAACACTACCAAACTCTGAACCTTGGCGATTAATTCTTCCTACCAACTGTACATACTCTGCATTGGTCCAAGGAAGTGATAAGATTATAATAGTGTCACATATCTTCTGCAAGCCATCAACACCAGTAGTAATCGGAGAAGATGCTAAGATAACGTCAAACTTATGCTGGGCGAAATCAGAAACAATCGAATCTCTCTCCACAGAATCAATCTCTCCTGTATACTCTCTGAACGTAATACCATCCTTGACTAGCTCTTCTTTAATGCGAGGGAGGATATTTTTAATGAACTGAGTATAGATAATAGTTCTGTACTTCTTAATATGAGACCTAATACCTTCATACTTAATTTGTATCATATGGCCTTCAATATCACCCACCTCACTATTCTCAAAACCTACTAACTTCTCTGCAAGCTCCTTAGTACCATCAATATCTACCTTCTCTTCGATACAATTAATCTTATAGTCTGGTACATATCTAAATCCATATAACATCAAATACTTATACGCATTGTGAATATTATTAATGGTTACTAAGTTTGTTGGCATGATATCTTCAAATGAGGTACCTGTTATGAGTTCTAGCAAGTTTCTAACCTCACTAAGATTATTAATGAGTGGTGTTGCTGTCATACCTAATACTCTCATGCCTGGATTTTTCTCACCGCCTAAGACACGAAGATTAGTCAAGTTCTGATTAATACTAGACATATCATTCTTAGCTCTGTGTACTTCATCAAAACAGAGGAAGTCAATCTGGTTAAGTCCTACTAATTTATCAACAAGGGCAGGAGAATATGACTGACAGAACTTTTCATAATTAAGGATGACATAATTATACTTAGACCTATCATAGCTGGTTATATCATCTAGGGACTTTGGGATAATGATAGTACTCTCTGGATAAACACGAAGGATTGATTTTCTTATTGTCTCAACCACCGCATTAGGACATACACATACAGTAACCCTTGCATCAATTCTACGAGAGGCAATGAGAAAAGCATTAGTCTTACCTGCACCAGTACCACACCAATTTCCATAGTAAGGATTAGTGGCAATTCTATATGACATCAACTTCTGCATGAGAGAAGGCGGATATTCGAACTGATAATCTGAACCAACCTTCTCATTCTGAACACTCTTATACTCCATCATAAAAGTATCCAGCACATAAGTTAACCACGGACCACTCGACTCTCTCATCTCCCTAACTGTCTCTAAGTATGACTCGCTAGATAATACACAGTTCCATATCTTATTAACCGACTCCTTCAATAAGTACGCACCCTTCTCGCCGCTGGATACAAAGTACTTATCATAGGTCTTTAGTTCTTTTGTAACCAGATCAGGGAGAACATTTAGTAGATTCTCACTTTGATCATTTGCGGCGATTGTTTGTGCGTCTTCAAATTCTAGCTGTTCCTCTTGTAATACCTGCTCTCCTATTTCATCGGCCGTATCGTTCTCTTCTGTCCCACTACCGATTGACTCTCTGAGCTTATTAATGTCATCTTTTCTATCCTTACTACCGCTTGCAGACCTAGTGAGAACTTTAAAATCGGCCGGAAGTAAGTTTTGACCTATTAATTCTATGAGCTGATGAACCGATAAGTGCTCAACATCAGAATCACTTAGCAGAGATAGCTTAGAGTCTGACGAAAAACCATTATTACATTTTGGACAACCTTTACCTTGGAGGTGAACCCCTGGAGTTTGATTGAAGTAGCCGTGAATTTTACAGAATATTTCAATAGGGGTAGTACTATTCTTATAATCTACCTTATCATATTTATATATGTCCCCGTGGACAACTTCAGCCCTGTTAATAAATTCATCAGTAGTTAGTCTAGCAGATCCACCACACTTGATACAACCTTTACCTGATAAATGAATACTTGCCTTCTGACTAAATTCTCCATGAATAGGACAAACTATAGTAACTTTAGTTCTATTATTTTTATAATCTACCTTACTATAATCATACTTGTCCCCATGAATTTCTTTAGATCTTTTAATAAATTCATTTGTTGTGAGTTTTTTAGTAGTAGGCCTACCACTACAACTAAGACAACCGTGACCTTGTAAATGTGCAGCTGGGGTTTGTATAAATTCTCCATGAACAGGGCATACTATTACAATTTCAGTTGTAGTAGTGCTATAATCTACCTTACTATAGTTATACTTACTACCATGAATCTTTTCAGCTCTTTTGACAAATTCCTCGGTTGTAAGTTTAAAACTCTTACTACACTTAGGACAACCTCGACCTATTAAATGTTTGCTAGGTTTTTGTTCAAATTCGCCGTGGTCAGGACAAATTATTACAACCTTAGTACTACTATTTTTATACTCTACTTTACTGTAATCATACTTGTCCCCATGAATTTCTTTAGATCTTTTAATAAAGCTATCAATAGAGGTTCTACTAAATTCAGACCTACTTTCTGAACCACACTCGGGACAATTACTGCCTTGTAAATGTGCAGTTGGAGTTTGCTTAAAATCTCCATGAGTAGGACAAGTTATTACAATCTTAGTACTACTATTTTTATACTCTACTTTGCTGTAATCATACTTATCCCCGTGAACTTTCTTTGCTTTTTCTATGAATTCTACTGTAGAGGCCCTCCCTACACCTCCACATTTACAACAACCTCTACCGCTTAAATGACTACTAGGTATTTGATAGAATCCTCCATGTCCTTCCTCTTTGCATATAATACAAACTTTCGTATAATTATTCTTATAATCTACCTTACTATAATCATACTTGTCTCCATGAATTTCTTTTGCTTTTTGGACAAATTCTTCAGTTGTTAATTTCCTTGACATCTTACAACCTCCAATATAAAATAGTAGAACACCATAAATATGATCACCACAGTAATAACCACAGTACCTGCAATTTTCAGTCCTGTCATTAGGTCGATTACTAGCAGTTTATGTAGGTAGTCTTGATTTTCTTCTGTACTATCTAGAATAGTTCCAGTATAATACAGGCTAATGTTTTTAAAATTTTCCTTTACAAATCTTTCTAACATAATTTTTTTTGTTTTCATTCTACTATTAAGGCATCAACGTGAAAATAACGGCAAGAAAAAAAAATAAACGACAGGAAGCTAGTAATGTCTCCGTTTCACCCCAGTCTTATTGCCATTGCTGGCGACTACACTACTATCCTTTCGACTCCCTATCTCTACCAGTACCGTAATCCCAAAAGAAATCCAGTGCACTCTAGATTCTCCGGGCCTCCTGACGTACACAGCTAACCTATCTCGCTGCAAGTGTATTCTAGTATTAGTTATTAAAAGGTCTCTCAAAACTAGACTAAACCAAGACCTACATAGTAAATAAAAGCCCTCTATCATCTTTCCAGATAGATTGTCACTTAAACCACTATGCACCTTCATTATTAAGGATTGTAGGAGAATAAAAAATGACAGAGAGCGGGGCTTGTAACAGACACCTCTCCTTTCGACTCTCTATCTCTACCTGTGTCGTAATCTGAAAGTACATACGCGTCCTTACTAACAGATCTCCTGCACACTTAGCTTTCCTCTACCGCTACAAGGGTAGTCTAGTATTAAGTACATATAATGTAGGACTTGCAAAACTAGACAAAATCAAAGTCCATGCATGTATTGTATCTCCTACGTATACAATCTCATACATCTCTCTCACTATTAAGGATTCTAGGGTATTACAGGAACAAAAAAAAATAAAACGGCTGGGAGTTAACCATTTATGAATGATTTCCTTTCGACTCCCTACCTCTACCAGTACCGTACTATACATGTGTGTCAAAGCACTCTCGAAATATAGCTCCTGCGTACATAGCTAACCTGTTTCGCTACAAGGGTATCTCAATTTTAGACTAGTGATTATAAAACTGAGCAAAATTCATCAACCCGGATTACCTCTTTCCTCTGCCGGCGATTATTGGCAGAACATCTACTCCAGGGCTTACGGATTCCAAACTTATAAGAACATTACTGCTCTTATTTTCACTATTAAGGAATTGACGGCTTCTGAGTTACACTGCCATATATTATCCGGCGAACTCAACAAACACTCTATAGGTTCCCATTATTATATCTTGAATTTTGAATAGTTCCCTTCTATTCTTCACTAACCTATCACTTCCCCTAATTGTAAAAGTGTTATTTCTAATCCTTCCATCTAGTATTGCACTTTCTATAAGATCTAGTGCTGGAATAATCTCATTGTTTTTCTCATAGAACCTACGTAATATACAACCACTATAATCAATATTAAATTTGCAACCTGACCCCTTCATCTCATTTAGTTCAAAATCAAAGTCGTAAATTAATTGTCTAGTAGTATTTTCTTCCTTACCAAACTCAAAAAGTCTCAAGGTTGGTACTTGGTATAGAAATAGAATATAATTATCTCTTGCAATGTCGTAGTTAGTTTTATGAAGTTGACTATCTATTTCTACTATAAAATTCTGTTCTGGAAATATAAAATCAACTATAAAATAATTTCTATTCCTACATTCCTCATCCAATTCATATTCATCGCATAACTTCTCCCAGTATTTCCGATTTTCTATTAAGAATGGAAACTCTCTGAGATAAGCTAAGTTTGGGTAGCAATCAGTTAACATCATCCTAAAATAAGGTGACCATCTACTCCCTTGACGTAGGTTCTTGTTTCTATTAACAAGGAGGTTTATTTCACATTCATTTATTGTATTCATATACTTTGGGACTATATAATTACCTACTCTGAAGGTATAGTCCCGATTACCTTCTAAATATTTAAGTAACCTGTTCTTATTCATACTAATAAGGGATTTAGAGGGGAAACAAAAAAAAAGAGAATACCTTAATAGATATTCTCTATAATACTTCCTGATATCTTGACGGGTTCAAAATCATCATCACCCAGTTTATAGAATACATCTGGAAAAATACACTCCCCATCTACCTTCCAAGTTATTACCTCTGATGTTATACTTCCATCACTATTAGTTTTTGTCTTAGTGAGCGTAATCCAGCTACCGAGACTCGCACTTACTACTGAGCCACTTACTGCACTAATTATACAATTCTCTCCAGTACATTTGATTATTGATTTTTCTCCCACTGAACTTACCCTTGAGTTATCACCGCTGCAATAAACCTGGGCACGTCTACCTGTTATACTCACATTGGTATTATTCCCTAACGCTCCTATTTTTGCATAATCATTAGATACACTTATTTCTGTCCTATCACCGCCAGAACAAATAGTGCACTCTGGTCCAGATGCTGAAATATAGTTATACATACCAATAGATGTTATACATGTTCCACTTCCATTAGCACATACTCTATTTTGTGAGCCTTCTATAAATAATCTGGACTTCATACCAGAACTGTTAACCGTACAGTTATTACCAGTCACATTAATAATACTCTTTTCTTTACAAGATATAATAGAAGAAAAATCGTATTCAAGGTTTGCGACTAAGTCTCCATATTTACCTGTAATAACCACTTCTTTGTAATGGTGATGTTTATTAATATTACTTATTCTTGTTGGGATATTGTCACAGTCCCTATCCAACCAAACTTCTTCAAATACTAGATCTAAACTACTTATCTCCTTAATGACAGAAATTTTGTTTGACTTACATATACCTGTTCCTACATCTCTAACTAATAAATCACCCATCATGTCAATAGTAACGACTCTATTATTATTAAATAGTCCATAAATAGATAATAATACGATTGGGTAAGTAATTGCAGAAAAATCTGTAACAGTCTTTGTACTGCCAGGTTTAAGTACTAACCTATTTCTTAATTTATCAGTATAATCTCTATTTAATACACTATATGCAGTTATTTTTTCCATAATATATTAATCTATGTATTCTTTGACGTCTACTTCCACAACGATCTCAGATTCACTATCACTTATCTTATAGAATATTCCTGGCAAGACATATTCTCCGTCTACTTTCCACGTTACTACATCTACTGGTACTTCTACGCCTTGATAATCGCGTCTTGTCTTTGTTAGTATAATTCTACTACCAAGATTTACGTTTACTATCGAATCACCTACTACATTAACTATACAGTTTTTACCTGTACATTTAACTATTGACTTTTTACCTACTAAGTTTATTATAGTATTATCACCACTACAATAAACCTGAGCATTATCACCAGTTATATTAATTCTAGTATTCTTTCCTAAGGTTCCTATAGTTACATTATTACCTGACGCGCTTATATCTGTACTATCCCCTCCAGCACAAATAACACTACTTGACCCAGAGGATGAAATAGAATTACCTGGCCCTAAGGATGTTATATTTGTACAGTGACCAGAAGAGCTTATATTATTATCTAATCCTCCTGTAAATATATGTGATTTAACACCAGAACTATTGACACTACAGTCATCACCGTTCACCATGATAAAAGCAGCAAAACAGTTTGACACAATAGATGATAGGTCATACCCAGTTTTGATAATTTTACCGATGTCATTTTTTGTTACAAGTATATTATCACTTGTTTTACTCCGTATATATTCAAATAGGGGCACCCGGGTTGGCATGTACGGGGAATTCTCTATACATAATATCTCCTCCCGGATTAAATCAGTGTTATCTATTTCTTTCACAACACAAGCCTTATCTGATTGGCACCAACTAGCCGGTAAATCTACTTCCGCATCCTCCATCTCAATAGTCACAAATTTCTCATTATTACCAAAGAGTTGATAGGCATTTAATAATGTAATTGGGAACATTTCTGTAGTAAATTCAGGAATGGGTATGGTGTTCCCAGGAATAAGTTTTACGCCACTTACTTTATCAGTATAATCTTCATTTAATGCTCTATATGCAATTAATTTTCTCATAATCTTTATCACTTTCAATATTAAGGTATTAAGGGGACAAAAATAAAAGGCCAGGAATTACCCTAGCCTTTCTGTTTTAAAATTCATACCTAAGACCCACCGGAACAATCAAAAATCTGAATTGATCCTGGTTAAGTTGTACAGAATTCTCAACCGATTTGTGATATTGGATTTCGGTAGAAGCTACATACTTAAAGTTCTTTGAGCTACCTAGGTTAATTAGTAACTCTGCACCTACTTTTGGAACTATATACCCTTCTTTGTTCAAGAAGCTATAGTTTACTCCTGACATTAGCTCAACTCTGCAACGTTTAGGATTATCCTGCTTGAATAATCTAAAGTGCGCATTGACACCAACTGCCAGGTAGTAATCGTTACCATACTTACGCGTAATTTCATACTCTTTGTCGTATGAAAGTGAGTTTGCATAATTAATGTTAAGTCCAATACCTACTACTGGACTTATAAACTTTCCTACTTCTAAGCCAAAATCACACATCATCTTCTGACTACTACCATACAACTCTTCTGTTCCGATAGTGAGTCCTACCTTACTACTTACAAACGCACTATTATTTTTCTGTGCGCATACATTCTGTGATACCATGATTAAACATAGTACTGCAATAAATAATTTAAACTTTTTCATAATTTTTATTTATTTAATTGATTAATAATTTTAACTGTTTATTCTGTCTTTACCACTCTTACTAGTGATAATACATATTGATCTCTTATAAAGGTCCTCTACTTTTTTAATACCTACATAAGACATTGCACTCCTGAGATATGAATCTAAGTTATCGATCCATCCTTCTAAGTCATCTGTAACTGTTAGGATCTTACTTGTTCCCTCAGAAGTTTTTGTTTTTATACCATTCATAGCAACTTGACCTTTTGCACTAGCCATACCATAAAATACTTTCTTAACTGTCAATCCTTTTTCTATCCAGTCACTAATTATCTTATAGTCTTCACTCTTTGCCGGTCTAATACTACTAATGGCGCGATTATTTTGACTATCAACAGCGACGTATTCTCCACTACTGCCTATAAGTGAACTGAACAATCCACCTATCATTACATAATCTGCTCCAAGTGATAATGCTTTAATTACATCTGCATAACATCTAATACCACCATCGGCAATAATCTTAGCAGTGTGTTCTCCGTCGCAATTCATGTCATCTTTTAATTGCGCCATCTTATCTAATAGTGTAGCAGGGGGACAATGTATACCAGTCTGTGTTGAGGTGATACAACCAAGTCCACCACCAATACCTACTCTTACATAATCCGCACCACACCTAGATAATGGTATGATTGATTCAGGATTAGCTATATTTCCTACCATAACTTCAAGACTACTACCATAATGACTCTTTGCGCGTCTTACTAAGTCTTGTATTTTTTCCATATGGCCATTAGCAACATCAATTAGTGCCTTAGCTTTTCCTGATACAATACTATTACCCTCTGAAAAATGAGCGCTGAATTCACTTAAACTAAATGCAGCCCACTTACCAGATAATGCATACTTAAGTCTAATCTCAAGTTCTACAGTTCTAGGTAAGATAGGATGTATACCAAGTTCATGATATCTGCTCTCATTTTCAACCCCTACTACTGAATCCATTGGGGCTGTAAATATAGGATACATACCATCATCCTCTCTTCTTGCATTACACTCCGCCCTACTACTTATAAAAGATGTAGTAGTCGGCATTATAAAAACATCATCATACGAATAATAAATTTCGTTATTCTTGTCTAACATATTTATTAATTTTATCTAATATTTTCTACATTAATAAGGGATTTAGGACAAAATATCATGCAAAATTTATAAAATAGGACGTTGTCTCATTAAGTCCTGTATAAACATTAGATCTTCAGAATCATAGGTTTTATTTGTTAGTTTATATCTACCTACCATAATATCATAGACCTCTTTATTTATCAGTAGCATATCAAATATATCAGCACTCATAACATCAGTAGTAAGCGTAAAATCTTCAAGAATATCTCGTATCTGTTTATGGGATAAGCGTTTATTATATGTGAAACTAACTGATGGACTTTGTATTTTAAAGTACAACTCCATAGGTACAAGGTCTGTAAAATCTGATAGCTGTTTTCTCCCAAAATCATTAGGATAGCCTAATAGCCTTAGTTTTGTTGCAGCATCTAGAGATCTCAGATAACCTAGTAGATCATGTGAGCCAACACAAGACAATCTTAGATATGTACTAATAGACTGTTCACCTCTCATTATTAGTAACTGTGCCTTCTCCATTATGTAATAAGTTTAACTAGATTTTTTACTACTCCTGCCCTCTCCATAATATCTCTTTCAGCACTGCGCAAAGATCTTTTTCAATTATCTGCTTACTGTTATCTATGAGAATATCTAAGTCAACTATAATATCGTATAACCTTACTATATAGTCCTCACTTAGATCATTAAGATCATCTTCCTCCATTAGATTGGTACAACATGGGGCTAATGATATTTTTCTTTCCAGGTCTCTTAGATATTTTGTCGTAGGTGCCTTTTTACAGTTTAGGTTATTCTCTGGAAAAATTCCAATATATAAATACTGTTTTTTCTGATCACCTCCAATCTTAGTACACACATCTAGATATTCATACATTCCACTATTTAATAGCGCCTGTATTCTATCAGACCATAGTACTTTTATTTTCATATAGTACCCAATTGGTTTAAATAGTGTAATAGGATCGTTAGGGTATAATATTACTAACTTAGTTCTTACCTTCATGAAATAACCTTAATACTAATCTTGAGAAATTTGATAGACTGGGGTACTTTCTATCATCAATATCAGAAAGAGTTAAGTCAACATCTACTTCTTCTATTGAATGATTACTACCAGTCTTCAATAAATTCATCTTTTCTTCGCTCAATACTAACCCTGTTAATCTGGCACCCTCTAGTATTGGCCTTAACTCTTTTCTAGTAAATACTTTAGGGTGAATATCTGCAGTAGGTATATTACATCTAACCTCAAAATAATATACTGTAGGTACTAATCCTTTAAAATGATCAAGATTATATACATTAATATCATCAAAAAGTTTAGATAACTGAAATACATCATTAATATACTTAATTAATTCATCTGACCCTGACGTATAAGATCTAATATAAACATTTAAGTTATTACTATAACTTGGCCTACTAATTAATACTTTTACCATAGTCTACTATCTCCTAATATTAACTTCATAGCTTAGGTACTTTATTCATTACGGGTTTAATCCAAATAGTAATAATCTTACTAACTGCTGTCTTTTTGTCAGGTTAGATTGCTTTATACTGGATAATCTTAAGGACGAATATTCTATTACTAAGTCAGTTTTTTCAGTATATGAATGAAACCCGGTGTTCATCCAACGTTCGAATGTTGTACCGGTATATATACTTCCACTAAACCAAGCATCTTCCTTTAATAGATCAACTGCCTGTTTCTTAGTAGTGTGTTTATCTTTTCTAAGTCTAACACTCCCAGATACACTCAGACCAAAATAATAAAACCTCTCTGACATATTATCAAATAAGCCTGTGATTCTATCATATTCAGCCTCATTTGTGTTATCTATTAACCTATCCAGCCTATCTGAACCTAGTACTTTGATTTTTAAATATGCCATGTAATGATTATTTATAATAAGGTCATCTAATATTACCAGTTCTATATTCTTCATAATGAAACAGTTCTCTAATAAATTCGGAATATAACCATTTATTGGCTGGCCCTCTTAGTATCATAGTATGCTCCACATCTACTTCATACTCTATTACTGACCACGTAGTAAGAATAAGTGTACGCTTCATCGATTCTATTACCTGATCAATCTTACTTGCAGGTACTATAACATCTTTTTTAGTATACGTAGATACCCCCAAATACGCTAAATAGATAATAATATCTTTCTTTGTTGGATATTTGATAGTTGGGTTTATTAGCGGTGGGAATTCTAATAATATAAATACTTCCGCGCGAGTCTTAACACCTTCTAAGTAAGTTGAATAGTTCTTAGGTAGAATAGCAGGGTTATCAATGAACTCCCTAATTTTATCACTCATTGGTACTTGCGCGGAAAAATATAAGCAATGTAAAATTCCATTTCTAATTATTAGGTATACTTTTGTCTTCTTTTTTTTTGCCATACCACCACTCAATTAGCATAGACATTACTTTCTCCATCCAGACCTGTCTCTCACCTAGTAATGGAGGTTCGGAGCTCACTATTTTATTGTATATCTCATACCTATAATTACCTAATAGCTTTCCAGGTCTAGTGAAGTATTCAAAATCAGAATATACTCTATTATTTACCACCCAATCCTGACTCTTCAAACGCTCTACTATCTTTCCAGTCTTAAAAATATCAGACCTATTAGGAAAACGAGCGATTACATCATCTACATAGATCTCTACGTCTACTAGGTCATTGAGTTGATCTTCGTCTAGTAATTTCCTAATACCTCTCACAGTTTCGTCACCTACCGCCTTGTCTGTAGGTCCCTGGTCTAGTTCATAGGTGGAAGTCTTGTGCCTTGGAAGATTACTACTTTCTAAAAAATAAGTACTCAATATAACTCTAGGTACTTTAATTGGAACTACATATGCTACATGATTATAGCGATCTACACATACTTTTATTTTATATTTTTCCTTCATCTTGTATAATTTTTGTGAATATACCATCAAGACTTGGATGTATTTTATTAATGACTGGATAAGTCTCTAGTTTTAATCTAAAAGTATAATTTCCACCTATGTAACCTATATTTTTGGTCAGGACAGGTGCATATTTAAGACTAGTACAAGGCACTGAACGTTCAATTAGATTTCTAGCTGTATTTAGTGTTATTGTTTTATTACTAAAAGCCTTAACTGCCTTTATTAAATATAACCTCTTACTATAACTGTTACTATTACGATCTAGTTTTTCTAATACCAGGTCCTTATCTTTATATGTCATAGGGGATAAATAATAATACCCATTAAATTGTTCTGTAAACCAATTTAAAAGCCATGTTGGTATTCTAATTGGTACAAAAACATAATCTATAACATTTGCAGTATAATATACTCTTTTTATAATTATTTCTTTCTTCATTTCTACATATAAGGAATTACGAGGAAAAATAAAGAAGCAGTCATTATTAACTACTTCTATTCATTTTTTGTACAGTATTATGATAAAATTCTTGCACTACTCTTGAAAACTCTGTTCTATAATGACCACTTGAAAATAAATCAGACGGATCAACATTCAGATATAATGTTTTTATTCTTGTTTTCATCTTATAGAATCTAAAATGTCTATCTATAAGATCATTGTCTAATTTTCCTCTAATTATATTAGTCTGAATAAAATCCTTTTGCTTGATTGCATTTAATATTCTCTTCTTAGTTATTATCTTACCGCTTTGAAAATCATCTGGACATACTAATATACACTGTAATACATCCCTATATGACCCACTGTTTACACTCTCTATCTCTGGGCTTATATCATTACTGTACAAAGGGCCTATATCAGAGTTTTGTTGACTAAAAAATACACTATAGAAATCGAGAGAGTATTTTATTCTAACCGATATACAAATAACATATCTATACCCAACTGTTAATACTTTGACTTTTAATCTCATAAGTTACCTTTATTTAGTAGTCTGAATTGTTCTACTACAAAAATTTCATAAGGTTCACTATAACTTCCACAAAATACCTCACTTGGCTCATAACTGATATCAACACTTTCTATAGCTGAATTAGACCCACCAAGTAATGTTTTCACAATACGATCATCACTACAACTACACTTTACTATATTTGTGTAAAACTCCCAACTACTTAAACAATCCTTGATAGTTTTAGGAGTAATACTTTTATATGTTCTATATTTATTAGGATCTGCGTTATAATCTCTAAGATCCCTATTAAATGATATAAACCACCTTTCTATAGGGATATTTGGATCCTCTATTAGTTCACGTGCAGCCTTCCTAGAAGACTCTGCATTAATACAAAAATCCCCGCTTATATACCAACTATCACCTACCTTACTCATAATTTCAGTAGGTAGTGCTAGACTGATAGGAAATAGTATCAATTCTAGATTAGAATAACTATTTCTTAATATCTTTATAGTTTCCTTTTTCATCTATTATCAGGTAGTCTAAGAGTCTGTTAGTTTCAATGTCATCATCCCAAATTCTCAACTTACTTAGATCGACTTCAATGTTTTTATATTCAGATAGTACTATTATATTATCAAAGCTCTCTAAGTACTTCTTCGAGTAAATCATACCAGACCCATATAACTCTAAACTATATATTGGATTATTTAGTGTTTCCTCTATACAATTCTCTAACATCCTCTTTGTTGGGCGCTTGTAGATTGTTTCTAGTAAACATAATCTGGTATAAAGGTTAAGTTCTATATAATCGTCTTCAGAAGATTGGAAATTTTCCGTATAGACTTCACTAATTATGAAGCTCTCATTATTTAATCTATCAATATTTTTATTTCTTTGACTAACTGTTACAAAATCAAATCCACCATCTATGAAACCTACACATACTTCGATATTACTAGGTACCTTCACCTTTATCGGCACCATTACACTACACCCTACAAGTGATGTAAAATCTACTTTATTTATCATAAATATAACATCCAATTTCATAGACTACAATGTTTATCTAAGATCCTACAAAAACACTTATCTTTAGCGTATTTCACTTTTAGATCGTCTTTTGTTATTTCGTCCGTATCTATGACTCTTATGACGCCACTCCTTACAAATTCAAACGAATTTAATCCCCCTAGTCCTACAAATTTCGGATGATAATCATAGCCATTAGACTTGCAAAATTCAACCACACTACTAGTCTTTAGATATTTAAGACTGGCCTGTTTTGGATAACAGGTACAGTATAGATATAACTCTAATGTTTCATGAGTTCTCGTCTTATCTTGTAGATCTTCACAAAAGTCTTTGATATAAAAGAAATGTCGTGCTAAAAGACGTTTTGTATACTCCTCTTCTTCATCAACTATCTCACGGCATATCGAATAATCTTCCATTGAATAATATACGCCTTTTAACACTAAACTATCACATATTCTATGTTCTCCATTAGAATAACTTAGTATTTTTAGATTTATCTTAATAAAAATCCGAATATTCCCGTCTTTGCAATAAACTACTGCTACCTTCATGATTTAATAGGTTCTAAATAACTAAGTAACTTGTGTACATCATAGTCTATACCAGAATAGCACCTTAATAATCTCCTCTCATCTATACTAACATTATAAAAGTCTTTTCTACCTATAAGCCTCTTACGTTCACTATTTACGTACTCATATCTTCCAGACTTAAAGAAATTCACTCCATAAAATTCTGGACTTGATATAGTATTCTCCAGTGTATCTCGTATTAATGCTTCAAGCGATCTCTTTCCTGGGTACTTGCTTACTGCATTACTCAGCCTTAACCTAACGTAAAATTCTAACTCTACAGTACCTCCAGTATAAGGGCCACTAATATCTACACCTGATAATAAAAAACTTTGATTTTTTATGATATATTTATTATCTAGTGAAATTATAACAGATTGATAGTTTCCTCTTGTTAGATTTACATCCATTATAAAATTATCGGGAACTCTCAACCTGATGGGAAATATTATACTACTTGAAAGATGTTTGCTTGAATTATAAGATGCATAGTTAAGATATTCTGTTAAAAATATAACACTTAGCTTCATTATCTGGTTCTTCTAAAAATATAGTAGGATCCATCCAGTCTAGATAACCCTACTATAATATACTTAGAACTTAGTCTTAATTTCATCAATAAGACCAAACTTTCCATAAACACCTGGGAGACACTGACTAGCCATTAACCAGTTATCTCGCTCACAGTCAGCGTTTACCTCATCATATGTCTTTCCACTAGCCTCTGCAAGAATAGTCTGAAGCTCCTTACGTAATACACTAGTCTCTTCACTGAGGATTCTGATATCTGTTTCTTGATGATGACCTGCACCTGTACCTGATAATGGCTGGTGGATCATAATTCTAGAATGCTTAAGTGCGTATCTATGACCTCTTGTACCACCACACATCAGAATACTTCCCATACTAGCTGCCAGACCTATACAGTATACATTGATTATTACACCCTCTGCCTTAATCATTTCCATAAGATCATATAGTGCAAGACCATAGTATACATCACCGCCAGGAGTTGCAATATACATAGTAATTGGCTCCTTACTGACAGCTACCATATATAGGAGTTGACACATTGTTGTTACTACTGAATCCCTATTTACATCAGCATCAAAGAACAATGTACGATTCTTGAGAAGTTCAGAGAATACATCAACCTGTACTGTTCTTATATTCTCACTCTCCTTGATAATATAAGGAGATACATAATCTTCTGGTGCGTTTATATTAATACTACCACCTCTGATTGATGACGCCATAATCTGTAGTCTCTCATTGCTAATACCACTACTTACTTGTCTACCTCTCAGTTTACTAAAAATACTTTCTACTAGTTTCATTTGTTCTTTTATTATATTGTTAAATAGTAAAATTTTCTGATATCTTGCAAATTTCCCATATCAAACACCACAACTTTCCCATATATAAGAACTCCCTTGTAGTCGAAGGGTAAGCGGTCAAGCCTGCAATATCTGATTTATTAAGAAACCTCCCCGCATTTCTGATATTTACCTTCATATACTTGGCTCGGTCTACGTCACCGAGGTATAACCCTGATATATCTTTTAACAACCTTAACCACTTATACTCTCTATCATAGTAATTCTCAAGACCACAACGTTCCAGTCTAAACAACATACGGTCGGCCTTACTATGTACTACGTAAACAAGTGATTGAAAATTACTAAAAATGCTATCGTGAAACATTGCATCAAAGGCATTATTATCTACTAAACACCTACCTAGCTCTTCTTTTGTTATATCATTATCTACTATGTACTCTCTCAGTTTATCTAAGAATACATCAACACTTACTATCTTTTCATTCATACACCTAGGTACCACTTATTAAGTCCACGTTCAAACAATAGGCGCAGTACATTTATAGCTTTACGACACCTCAGGTCTATCTCTACCATATATGCATCTGATGTTCTCTCGCTTGGACTAACAAACCTATCATAATTGCTCTGGTTTACATACACTACCTTAGGATCCCAATTAAATAATAGAATACCCAAGACATTATGAAGTAGAACTATTCTCTTAAGTTCCCTAGGTGAGATTATCAGTTCCCCATCCTTAGCACTACCTATTATAGACTTGGTTCTTAGGTTAAGATACTCTAAGAAAGAACTAAATAACCTACATGAAGTCGCATTATTAATAATAAAGAGCTTACGTACTGTATCCTCTTCAGCAAGCTCATCTAATTCCCTACTACTTATCATAGGGTCCTTCAATTTCTTACTTATCTGTTCAATTGCTAATTTTCTTGTTCTTATTTTTCTCATTTTCTATATATAAGGAATTCACGTGCTGGAAGATCTAGATGCCTTATAGGTGTAGATATAATATTAAATATAGGTTATGAAAATAAAAGTAGTAACAGAGAAAGAAGACATAGTTGATAATACTGTGTTACTGTGTAAGGAAGGAGTAATGTATAATGACGAACTACTACCATGCCAAGAAGTAATAGAGCTAGATGGCATGAAGGTTTACGTCCTACACTCCGGCGGAATTGATCAGAGCAAGACAAAGTTTCCAATTAGGGTAGACTTAATAATATCGGACTTAATGCCGCTCTGTTTTGAACCGCCGATTATGAGGGACGTGGATGAAGATTTTGATGCCTGGAATAAAAGACTAGACACCAGAAAATATATAACCACAGCCTTTAATAATATACAGGCTAAATATTGGATAAGTGGTGGAGTAGTAGGGGGTAATTACTCTAAGAATTATGGAAACTTAATGTATAGGAACCTAATAGATAAAGAAGAGATTGAACTATGAGAAGGAAAGGAAGGAAAGTCTTATTGATTTTGTTATGGATTGCTTGTATTACACTTATAATTATACTCACAACAGAAAAATTGAGAGATAAGCCTAAGTCTGAGTTTCAACAAAAAGTGGACTCTGCATTAGACGCAATTAAAACAACTAAGAAAGATACAACCATCGTAATAAAAGATAAAGCTACTAAGATGGTTATTAAGATAAAAACGAAATAAACTTTAATAAACTAATACTATGAGCGATGACACAGTGGCTAAAAAATTAGTTGGCCTGGAAAGTAAGATGAAAGAATTACTAAGGAAGACAGAAAAACTAAATAAGAAAGCCAATAAAACAGATGACATAATAGATTCACTTAGGAGAGAAAACAGACTCCTCAAGAAAGAATTAAATGGTATTAAACGAAAAATTGTACAAGAATTATAAAATCAGGTTAGGTCTAGGAGAAATACTTAGGCCTGACCTCTATTCATTTTGTTTATAATGACAGTTGGATATTACTTGGATCGTAAAATTGGAATACGTATTGATATACATCTAGATGTGCCAATTAAAGTATATGGGGCGAACTACTTTTTAGACTGTCTTAGTGAAGAACAGTTTAAAGACCTAATATCAGACTTTAGAGGTGGTAAAATAGATAAGGTAGATAATGTATTAAATTTTATAGGGCCTGCTAAAAAACACTTAGTAAAAGTATGGGTACAACTTAGTAGTTTTACATATTCTTTAAAGTACCAAACAAAAAATAAGTTCTTAACTAACGTACTTAAAGATAGTTATAGTGGCACGATCGGATTTAAACTAGAACAAAGAAAACCCTCAAGGTGCAGTAAGTATTGTTTTATTCAGAATATGAGAAAGCATGGGGAAGATTATACAAGACTAGTAGGTAAGATAGAGGATAATATAAAAAACAATAATATAACCTTCGAAGAACTTATAGGTAATATGTGGAAAGAACTATCAACTAGAAGAGATTCGTTAAAGAGTACTTTCTACCTAGGACACCCTGGTATTATAAACCTACTCGGATTATATGCAGCCGGGTATCATAATATTAACATGTTGAATAAAAAATATAAATACTTAAGATGATATCAGAAGTACTAATTTATGATTCCCCAGAGTGTTACATTAGACATGATCTTCTTAGTGGATCAATATCTAAAGTCGCGCATAATGGTCACTTAGTTGAAATCTTAGAAACACTAAGTCTAGCACAAGAAGGTAAGCTAGAGAAACTAAACCTTAATGAACTTCCAGGGTTTGGGTTTGAGATTTCTATACCAATATTAGGAACATTAACAACGTTTAGGTATTATGTTAGTTTACACGAAGGAAAAGTTGAGGAAGAATTAACATATATTATGGGAATTGAAAATCCTGAAACTGTAATGTCTTATAGCAAGGAAGAGGGGTTTAACTTAGTAACAGATGACCCTGATATTATTTTAGACTACCTAACGGATGATATGTGTGATCTTCTCGACACTAACCTTGCACTAGTTATTCCTAGGGTAATTCCCAATATACTAGATAAGATAGACTTAGTAAAGGTTAACATCACGAAAGAGGAGACAACTATTACTAATAAGATAATGTCTAAGTTATTTCCTTGTGATATTTCTAAAGTAGATCAATTAAAAAGAGTAACTAGAGAGGTTGAATTATCCCTATATAATAATCCAGGTAGTTATATAGTAGTTAATTCATACATACCTCAAACACTTGATATCATAAAGTCAGATTCAGGAATAATAAATAAGCTAGAAGATGATAATAGTAGACTAATTGTGGTAACTAATGAGGATAAAAAAGCATATCAGCATACACTAAGTTGTTTCTAGTATTGCCCTAAAAGTCTTATATGTGTAGAAAATAATAAAGTATAATAATATAATAAAATTATGGAAGAAACAGAATTATCAAGAGATTTGAAAGTAATTTTTGCAACATGTAGTGTTTTTGCTATTAAGCACAAACTGAAAACAATTACAGTAGATAATATGTTGTATAATATTTTCAACTTCTACTTTGAGTTTGGTAGTAAAGAGGATCTAGATAAAGTAGTTGATCAGGAGTTTAAGAAGATTCCAGCTGCTAGTAAAATGGATCTCCTAGAAACACTAAAGAACCTAGCTAGCGAGAGATGTAAGGCTAGTTCGAATGAGGAGGCTATCTGTAATTCTGATAATATTCCAGTTCATGAAGACCTAGAAACCATCTTAGATGCTGCTGTAGATATATCAGCAAGTCAAGGAAGAACTGATGGTGTCTTAAGAGTAGACGCAATCTTAAGGAGTATGATGGACTGGATAGAGGAAGAACTATCAGTAAAAGCAGTGGTTGATTATGGAGTACTAGACCCAGAAAAAGCTCAAGAACTACTAGAACTTGTAACTAAGGAACATCTCTTTCTAAGTCCTAGTTCAATGGAGGAACTATTTGGTACACTTAAAGGCACTGGCGTTGGCGTTCTAAAAGAGAAAAATATAGACTACAACGATAATAGTAATGAAAAGGATAAGTCAGGAGTGGTCGATTCTAGTAGTACATTAAACAGCTCAAGTAAAGAAGATGATGAGTTCGAAGCCTGGGGACAAGGTGAAGGTGTTAACATTAATGACGTAGATGAAGATAGTACGACACCAACACTGGATTCCTTTAGCAGGGATATGACAAAGGAAGCTAAGGATAATAACTACGATCCAGTCATTGGTAGAGAAGATGTTGTGGATTCAATCATCGAAATCCTTAGTAAACGTAGAAAACCTAATGTCAGTATCACAGGTAAAGCAGGTATCGGTAAGAGTGCAATTGTTGAAAGACTTGCACAGAGAATTGCTAGTGGTGATGTACCTGAGGCATTGCAAGGGAAGAGAATTTGTAGTCTTAATCTAAATGACTTGGTAGCGGGTACAAAATTTAGAGGAGAATACGAAGAAAGACTCAAGAATATTATCAAGGAAGTCTGCAACGATAAGTCAGTAATTATCTATATCGACGAACTCCATAACTTAGTAGGTAATGGAAGTAACTCGGGAAATGGTGATGCTGCTAATATTCTCAAACCATACCTTGCGCGCGGAGAATTTCAGTGTATTGGATCTACAACCGATGAAGAATATAGAAAGTATATCGAAAAGGATGCAGCACTTAACAGAAGATTCACACAGGTATCAGTAAAAGAACCAAGCGCGCAAGAAACTGTTAAGATCTTGAAAGGTGTCTGCAAGAAGTATGAAGAATTCCACCATGTTAAGATTGGAAAGGATGTCATTGATACTTGCGTCGAATGGTCTCAGAGGTATGTAAAAGATAAGAACCAACCAGATAAAGCCGTAGAAGTTATGGACATGGCTGGCGCAATCGTAAAACTGAGACAGACCGTAGATAGAACCAAACAGAAAGAGCTAGAAGAAAAACTCACCTCAATAACTGACGCGAAAATCAAAGAGGCAATGAATACTAACTTTGATGAAGCTGAGAAGATACAGGCTGAGGAGTCTAGTGCTAAGAATGACCTAAGCAAGGAAGTAGAAAGAATCAACAAGGAACTAAGTGATAAAAAGAATTGGCCTACTATTACAGTCGAAGATGTAGCAGAGGCAGTTGGAAAAATCAGTAAGGTACCAGTTGATGCAATTAGAAAGACAGATCGAGAGAAGCTGAAAGAAATGAAGAACACCCTGGAAACAAGAGTGATCGGACAACAAGAGGCAATCGATACAGTCACTAACGTCATCAATCAAAATGTACTGGGACTTAGAGCTGATCATAAACGCCCACTTGGTAGTTTCTTGATGGTAGGTCCTAGTGGTGTTGGTAAGTCACTCATCTGTAAAGAGCTAGCCACAACTTTCTATGGTTCCGATGATAGCCTGATTAGAATTGATGGCAACACACTGAAAGATGATACCTCTGTTAATTCACTCATTGGCGTAGGTGCTGGATATGTAGGTTTTGATAGTGAACCTCAATTATTACAGGTCAAAAGAAAACCTAACAGCGTCCTACTAATCGATGAAGTAGAGAAAATGAGCCCTAAGATCTTTGATATCTTCTTGACAATCTTAGACGAAGGTAAGATCAAATTGGCTGACGCAACAACAGAGGTGGATTTCTCATCATGCGTTATCATCTTCACCGGCAATATCGGTACGAAAGAATTGGCTGGGGATGTTAATATAGGATTTAATACGCCAAACAGAGAAGAAAAGAAAAAGAGAAATGAAGCTATCGTACAAGCAGCCATTAAGAGAACGTTTAGACCAGAATTCATAGGTCGACTTAGTAGTATTGTGATCTTTAATGAACTTGGAGACACAGAACTTAAGAAGATACTTGAACTGGAACTGGGTAAAATCAAAAAGCAGTTCACAAAAACTAAACTGTCTCTGAAGGTTAGCGCGAAATTTAAGGATCATATTGTAAAGTCTTGTGATCCGAAGTATGGCGCTAGAGACTTGAGACGATTACTGGAAAAGAATCTCATCACACAAGTAAGCCAGTATATGATTGAAAATACAGAGACTACGAAATTTAACGTGGACTATGATGGCAATAATGTGGTGGTGAGCTAAAAACAGAAAAAACCCTGGGGAGAAAATCCTCAGGGTAATTTTTTTTTCGCACCCCTGTATCATTTTCGTTATGTTGCAAAAAAACATAACCCTAAGCCTCTGGAGCGTAGCGGAGGGCAAACATGTGGTAAACAAACTACTTCTGAATTGACGAATGAAATGAAGTGGAGCGAGAGCGGAACGGGAATGGAATGAGGAAACAGAAGAAGTTCCATAGCAAAATTAGTAGTAAAAGACGATACCTCAAATCGCTTCGCTCCTCTCGGCATCACTACTAATTTCACTACTTTACGGCTTCGCCTTAAGGGACTGAAGTAATTCCCATATATGTTTTCTCTAGCTAGCGAATTTTGAGATTCTACGGAGCGGAGCCGGAGTATGAATCGATAAAATGAGATAGGAGATTATGTTATGGGGTTTTAACAAATTTTAATAATCGATAGGGGACGAAATGTAGCAAGGAGCGGAGCGACTAGCGAAATTGAGGAACTATCGGAATATAAATTTGAAATGTGCTATTTTTTGAACCATAAAACTTATATAGTACATTATATGGTTAGTTGTACTTAAAATGACAAATTTTGTACTTTTAAAGATATAGAAGACTTATATTTGAAGATAGCTTTAACACTGTGACGACGGGAAGGAGTCTCATGTGTGCAAAGCTTAGCTTGGGGTGAAAGCCCAAGTTATGAAGATATATTTATTTTATTTAACAAAACTTTACAGAACATGGAAGTAAAGAAACTAGAAGTACCTGCCGGATGTAGGTACATTTCAGAAATTGATGAGTTCAAGATTTTTGATTTTCCACATATCTTGAATAAACAAATCCCTGGTTGCGGATTTACTGAATACTGTATTGATCCTCTCAAGAACAGTGAAAACGTTATCTTGTGTAGTCCTAGAAAGATTCTCTTACAGAATAAGTATGATCAGCATAAGGAAGATGTTTACTTAGTAGTTAATAACTATGAGAGTGATCCTAAGACTGATAAAGATCTTACAAAGGAGGAGAAAGCCAAGTATGATCCGTACAAGATGATAGACACAGAGAAAGTAAGGAAGGAGAAGGAAGAGAAAAATGATTTCTTCACTAGATTAACCAAGGATATAACTGGATATATCAATAATTGCTTGTACTATGAAAGACCTATTAAGATTCTCGTTACCTATGATTCATTCAGGATCGTTAAAGATATTATTACTCACAACTTCAGTAGTATGGATTATAGAGTAGTAATTGATGAATTTCAGAGTATTTTCACAGACAGCAAGTTTAAGTCTGATACTGAGATGCAATTTGTTAAGTCAGTACAAGGGATTCAAAAGGTATGCTATGTTAGTGCAACGCCTATGATGATAAAGTATCTTGAAATGCTGGAGCAATTTAAAGATCTTCCTTACTATGAACTCGATTGGGAAGCACTTGAACCTGGACGAGTTAGTAGGCCGACATTGAACGTTAAGAACTTAGTGTCAGTTTATACAGAGGTTAAGCCAATTATTAAGTCATATCTGGAGGAAAAGTTCGAGCACAAGTACGTAAAGAAGGAGGATGGTAGTATAGAAAAGATAGAGTCAAAGGAAGCAGTATTCTATGTCAACTCTGTTAATAATATTACTAGTATTGTCAAAAGGGCTGGATTAGAGCCCGATCAAGTAAACATTCTCGTTGCCAATACTCCCGATAATGTTAAGAAAATTCATAAGAGCCTAGGTAAGAAGTTTGATATTGGTACTGTTCCTTTGAGACATGAACCAAGAAAGATGTTTACTTTCTGTACTAGAACAGTATATCTTGGGGCAGACTTTTATAGTGACAACGCCCGGAGTTTTGTGGTTAGTGACGCGAATATAGACACCCTTGCGGTAGATATTACGCTTGATCTCCCACAAATATTAGGGCGTCAAAGATTAAAAGAAAACCCTTGGAGAAATGAAGCAACGCTCTTCTTCAAGTCAATAAAGGGTGCTAATAAGAAACCTGAAGAAGTATTTAACAAAAAGATAGAGGAGAAAACTGAGATATCTGAGGGCTTACTGTCAGTTTTTGAAAAAGGTAATAGTAAAGAGCAGAAGTCGCTATCTGTGAACTATGAGACTGTTGCTAAACTATTAAACTACAAGAAGGATTATGTGGCTGTTAACAAAGTCTTCGTTGATGGTGTAGTCAAGTTAGTTCCCGTCTTTAACAATCTCGTCAAAGTGTCTGAGTTAAGGGCTTTTGAAATGCAACAAGTAGATTATGCAAGTAGATTTACAGTATTTAGTGAGCTTAAGAAGGTAGGTGCTGCTGACGTGGATAATGAGGTTGTTGAGAGTGTACTGAAGAAAATCAAATCTATAAAGGATAGAAGAGAGAAGTTTAAGTACCTCTGTGAACAATCTGAACTACCTGAGTTTGATATTATTGTAGATAACGTAACTAATAAGGGATTCAAGGAATACATAAAGATCCTTGGTCTAGAAGCATGTAGGGCAATGAGTTATAACATTGGTGATATGAATAAGAAGCTGAATGTAGCGAGCTTCAATAAGAATGATATTAAAGCCAAGGTGTTTGAGCTGTTTGAGGTTGGGAAGTCTTATAGTAAGGCAAACATTAAGACTATATTATCAGACCTTTATAAAGACCTAGACTATAAGGCAACTGCAAAAGCTAGTGATCTGGAAGGATACTTTGATATAAAGCGTTGTTTCATGCCAGAGGGTGATAAGAGAGTTAACGGTTTCAAAATATTAGGTAAGAAATAGGATTAGTTATGATATATGAATGTTGTTGTGAAGATATAACCTTTGATAAGTGGAAGGTGCTTATGCATGGTGCAAGGAAATGTTCATATAAGCGTTTAATATCTAAGATAAAAAGAGAGATTCCTTCCTTATATGAGCAACTTATGTTAGATGTCCCAAACCCCTATGCTGAACAATGCCGACAAACAGACACCCATTATATAATTGTTCATTCAATGATAGAGTATTTTATAAGAAAATAGGTGGTTTTCAAAATTTTATCTAAGAAGTGACATCTAATATTCTAGTCAGGTTTACTATTATGTAGGCTTGGCTAGTTTTTCCTTTAGTTTCCTTATAGGTGTGATAGAGATGCCTGGGGGTCTCTGTTAAACAAGCTCCAGGAATGTATAATAATATAAACTTTTTATTTTTAAGATCTAATGAACAGAAGAATTGTATTAGTAGATCATGAAGAGACTCCGACCTATGCGCGTTATTATGGCTCGGGTTTTTCGGAGGTTTACACACTTCAGGGCTTAGATGGTATGAGTGAGGCTGAGCGTCTTACTAAGTTATCATTAGGTGAGTCTGACGGTGTGTTAATTGTTGGTGGTAAGCCTTTTAAGTATTTGAAGTCTTACTATCATTTTGGTGTAAGAAATGAGACTTATACCGATTGTGCAATGTTACCTCGTCTTAGTATGGAGGGCGGTGCATTTTCCAAAGTAGTAGTAGAGTATCCAAGCCAAGAGGACATTGATTATTTCTTAAGTCCTGAGTTTGTGAAGCCTGTTGTGTACTCTGGATTTCAGCACAAGATTATTCACGATTATCAAGGAGCGCTTAGATTTCTTGAGTACTTAGATTCATTACCTCTCGAGCAGCACTATGGAATGGACTATGAGGCGAGTGGTATGCCGTTAGATAAGCAGTTCTGGTTAAGTGGTGTTGCGGTTTGTACAGAGAAGTTTGGTGGTTTTATTAGCCTTACTGATATTCGCCATGAGTTTCCAGAGGATTCGCCAGAGTATATTAATCTATTGAAACGGCTTGGTGAATTTTTCAAGAAGAGGATGGATCATATCTGGACTTACAATATGCAGTATGAGTGGCAGGTAAGTCATAGAGTGCTTGGTGTTGACTTATATAATCTATGTGATGCTAGTGCTGTCAATGTAATGGATGGGTTTCACCTTAAGAAATTTTCTCTTAAGTGGACAGCTCAGAGGGTCCTAGGCGTGAATGTTTGGGATAGTGAGTTTGACAGAATTAGTGATCTCATCGATTCAGGCTTGTATGAGGTAGTTGGGAAGCTAAAGAAGGATCAACGTAAGGTATTCAAAGTAGATCAGTCAAGTTTTTACAATACGCCTGAGTGGAATGAGCTGAGTAAGAGATATCCTGACTACATTGGAGAATTCAATAGTCTTATGTTAGAATATTGGGGTTATCCTTTTATGTGTGTACCTAGTGAGATATTAGGCCATTATTGTTGTCTTGACTCATTCTATACCCTACTTATTGCAATGTCTAGGTTTGATACTTATTCAGAGGATTGTTGGAAGGTTAACTTAGACAATATTAGGCTTGGTGCTAGATTAATGGGTAGTGGTCTTTATATTGATGAGCCATTCAGACAGAGTTATGAGAAGTACTGTCATGAGCAAATGGCCTGGAGTATTACATATTGTGCTCAGGCTAGGTGTTATATTAAGATGCAGGCTCATTCAAAACAGGCAGCGTCATTAAAGCGTTATCATCCTGTGGCGGTTAGATTATTAGAGCAGGGTAAGTTTCATAATGGCGATGCAGTTGAGATAGTAAAGGACATGCTACTTGAGAACTTAGACACTATGGATTCTTACAGTACTGGTCTTAATGAGGGCGGTATTCTAATTAAGTATGGTCCTAAGTTTGCAAATAGTTTCTTAGATATTGTCAGGGGTGCGATGTCTGAGGTAAAGATGGCGACAAAGATAGATGAGACAGTTAAGAGAAAGAAAAAATTAGTAGGTCTCATTGCCGAAAAGTTTAGTGATCTTGTTGGTATTAAGTCGCTTGAATTAGACCCCGCAAAACACCCAACGAAATTCAGAAAGCATATAGAGCTGGAGAAATATTTGTACTATAAGAAGGCGTATGCAGAATTAGAGAAGGTGAAGAAGCAGTTAAGTGATATTCATAATGTACCGGACGTGATCTATGCATTTGGTGAGAAGCGTCCGTTGGTAGAATATGCGGGGTATGTTAGCGACAATTATTTCAAGTGTAAGTCGCCGGTAGAAAATGATCAGATTGCATTTGAACTAGCTACCTTATATCGACCTCAGACATGTTACTTAGCGGCGATGATAGAAAGTACCCAACAACTAGAAGGAACAGATAAGTTTTACAGTGATCGAGGCATTACTGACATAAACGTTGGGTATCAGGAATTTTTTGAACAGTGGCGGTCATTTGTTGAGAAAGAGCCTGGTGTAGACTTTAAGTATCCAGAAAAGGTATTTAATATTGCGCTTACATCTTGGCAGGCTACTAAGAAACTTGATAATATGACTGACGGTGTTAAGGAGATATGGACGAACTTGAGAGGATTTCAAGCACAGACAACATATTTCCCGACTCTCAATGAACAATATACAGGTTATGAAGAGCATTTTGAACCTACTGACATGGATGATGATTTTTACTTCATGCGGAAAATGGTATTGAACTACTTAATATTCAAGAAGTATTCAAAACTAGATTCAACATATGTAGGCTCAGATGGTATGTTTCATAAGACAGGTAAGTGGGTAATAGAGGGTCAAGATCATATACCAATTAGAGAGGCGGACGAGAATGAACCTGGTGCTGTCTGGAAAGTATTTACAAGATATGAAGTACTGAGTAAGAGTAGTAAGAGGTGGTCTAGTCCTTTTCACACAATTATTTCCCATGGAGATTGTAAGGATGTATTATGTCCTCCGCCTTCATGGGACTCTAATGGTAATATAATATATGGTGGTTCTTCTCAGATTTTAACATATTTTGATATAAGTTCGGCAGAGGTAAAATCAGCGGGGTATGCCAGTGGTGACCCTAAGTTGATAGCAAAATTTGAGGAAGGATCAGATATCTACATATATTCTGCGAAGCTCTACTTAGGTGAGAGTGAGTGGGATAACTTAAGCGATAAGATGAAGAAGAAATGGAGGAAGCGTTTTAAGACTATCTTCCTTGGTGTCTTGTATGGCCTAGGTAAGAATTCATTAGCGGAGCGACTTGAATGTAGCTTAAATGAGGCTGATGATATTATACAGGGTCTCTACAATTCATTTCCAAAGCTTAGAGAGTATGTAGCACAACAAGGTTCTTATCCTATGACTCACGATGGTTATATCAATACTTTCTTAGGTGATAAACTAAGATTGATTGAGTATACTGATTACCTACCAAAGGCAACAACAGATCGTGAGAGAGGAAATATTATTGCAAGAATAGAAAGATTAGGTACCAACTTGCCAATTCAGGGAGGTACAAGTTCAATTATGGCCTGTGGTTTCTATAATAACATTAGAAAATCACTAGAAGAAGGTTGGAAACAGCCCCTTCAGCCAATTATCGTAGTGCATTAGGTAAGAGTGGTGCACGTTAAACCTACTAAATTGCTGGGACGTCTTGTTAAGCTGTTAGTACTTGGAACATAGTAATAACCTAACAGATAGAGATAATCAGCAGTGAGTTATGTTAGTAGCTCATTCAACGACTATCGAAAGGGGCATCAATTGCTTTGAGTAGAGTAGAATATAAACGATTGATATTCGAAACGGTAGGCAGTGTAAGAACTGATGATATAGTCTGGTCTAGCTCGGAAGGGTTAGCAGAGGGATGTAATATATCTCTCGGCTCAGGAGTAGTGAACCTGGGTGAACAATACGGATTCTAATACTAATTATATACCAGTTGAGAAGGTATTCGAGATTAGAAGATTTTACGATAAGAACTATACGGATTTCTGTGCAACAATAGGTCCAAAGATTAGATTACTTTTTGACTTACTTGTTGGTTATAGTTATGAGGAGGCAAACGAACTTAAGACAATTGATGAGAATACTATTGAGTTTAAGGGAAGTGCAAAGTCTATTCTGAAACTGTATGACAAGATTATGAACTGTCCCCTTGATGTTGAGTGTGATACCAACAGAGATAATATAGTAAGGGCTCAAAAGTTAGTAAGCAGTCCATACCAAAGATTCATTATCGAGGGTGGTTGTAATATGTCAAAAGATCTAAGCAAGATAAAGGTTAGATTCCACAAGAAGTAATAAACATGCTGGGTACTAGGGTAAGTTATGCTCTGGTACCTAGTTATTTTTTGCGAACTAGTGGCGTCAATACCTTATATGTGTAAATGAAAAAAAATATATAAATGCAATGTTGGAAAGCAGGTTATTAAGTGAATTTAAAAAAGGAAGTAAGTGGTACATGGTTGAAGGTGGACTGTATGATGAATTTAGTCCTCGTATTATCAATGTAGTAATTGGTGATACAGTAGAGGAAGATGCAGTGGAACGTACACTCAAGCTTCAAGTACTAGATGAGAAAGGAGGATTAGTTGGAAAGATTAAGTTCCAAGATAAAGATGGTAGTGGTGAATATCGTACTTCTGATTTTCCACTTTGTTCTATTAATCCTGGAAACTTGCCGGGCAGGTTTAGGAGGTATTATTCTAATTTTAATCTGTTCAGTGCTATTGATGACGCAAAGGGGGAAGTTGAGGGGAGAATTACCGACATCAAGGAGAAACTCAGTAAGGTAAGAAATAGGATGCTAGAACTTGGTACAGAGGAGGCAAGACTTGAGGGGCTGCTTTGTACTAGAATATTAGTAACTGATAAGGGAAATTACTGTACCTATCAAGATGCTAAGACAGGGAAGAGAATTAACTTAAGTGCGGGGTGTTACTATAAGGTCGGTAAGGTTCTGTATTTATATGACGGATTTAAACTTAACAAGGTATTATAATATGTATAAGGCATTTAATTTTAACATACTGAGAAGAAATTTCAGTGGTAGTATTAGTTGTAAGAAAAGTAATTATGTAGGTTGGGGTATCGGTTTTGATTTTAGAAGTGATAAACCTAAGAGACTAAGATGGATAAAACATGTAATTATCAGTCTCTATAAGTTTCACATTGATACTCACATTCACAGAAACTTAACAGAGAAAGAGAAGAGTGAGGGTATATTGAAAATTAAGATCTACAATACAGAGACAGAAGTACATAACGGTCTTAATTCAGTGATATCATTCCGTATTCCCTGTCCTTGTAGAAAATCAGTGGAAGAGTTAAGATCAGACCTAGAACAATTAGAAAGTAAACTGAAAGGTGCTGCAAATAAACCCGCCATTAGGAAGAAACTTATGGAGGAGTATCAGGAAACCAGACAATACCTAGATCACAAAGAAGGAAGAATGTTAGGTAGTTGGGCTTTTGAGGGTACATTAAAGAAAGCATTACAAGAATTTCCAGATATTATTAGAATCTTATGAATGAACTAGAGGATGTAATCGTTAGTGCAGAAAAACAAGAAGGTGGGGTTCTGCTAACTTTTTCAATGTACGGTGTAACGCTTGGTACTGATATGATATCGTTTACTCAGGCAGGGTTATTAAGAGATAGTCTAACAAAAATACTAGAAGACAATGGAACTGAAAGAGATGATCAAGAATAGACAGGTGAGTAATTTTGAGATAATCAATAAGCTCGCCACGTGCCTAACTAAGTATCCAGATCTAAGATTTCACCAGGCCTTAATTAACTTGGGAATTACTGAGATTGGTAAGGATCAGTTTTATGAAGAGAGTGTTACTACCTTAGAGAGAATGATAGAAAATGAGAATTCTAGGAAGTCATAATTCACTTTCCTACTTAAGACCTAGTTCTATACTGTTGTGGCCCTTTCATTTCACTGCTAGATGTCAAGGCGTGAATATTAGGGCGCAATATAGTCTAGGTGTAAGAGTATTTGATATTAGGCTGTGGTTTGATAAGGATGGTAGGCCTTTGGTGAAGCATGGATGGATTACTTTTAGGTGTAGTGTAGAAAAGCTGAGTGGTATATTAGGATGGTTAAACGAGAAAGGTGATACTAGTGTGAGATTAATCCTAGAAACTCCGCCCTTCTTACTTACGCCTGACCCCTTAGCAGTAATGACAGAGAAGAAGTTTTATTTCACTACATTCTGCACTACCTTGATCAATACATTCAAGTCCATTAAATTCTTTGGATTCCGTGATAAGAAAACGTGGGAAACAATACTTGATGACAGAACTAATGATGAACCAGTCCTGATTGATAGGTATAGTAGCACCACGTCTATATTCACGGGAAAACCATTAGAATCAAAAGGCTGGAGAAGAAAGGTTGGATTTATTGATGATCTTTTTCCTTGGTTATTTGCTAGGGTTTGGAATAAGAAGATCAGGAAGGAAGTAGTGGGCGATATACTGTTCTTAGATTTTGTAGACATATGAAACTAAAGCTGATAGTAGGTAATAGAAGGTTTCAAGTTGATGGATTGGGTGACATTGACCTGGTTTATTATAAGTGTGAAATGAGATCTACAGGATTTTTCGCTGTACCAGAAGTTAGTGATAAAATTTCTAAGATTGTAAGCTTAGAGGATATTACCAAAGATCATACAAACCTAGATCCAATAATAGCTGTATCATTTCCCTTGGATTTATCTAAACTAGGTGGAATTAGATTTCAAGTGCCGATAGAGTATTTTCATAGGTTTAAAAATCTCAGTTGTACACATGGAATTTGGAAGAAGGTTGATTGTGTAGATAACTTGTTTATTAGTAACAGTCGGAATGTATTGGTTCTCAGGAATGCACTACTAACAGGGGCTAAACGTGTAGACAAAGAGACTGTGAACTTGACTTTTAGGTTTGAGTACTATGAAACATTCCCGATAGAGCTACTAGATGAGGTAATAGATAGTGCATATAAGAAGAAAGAGGCTTAGTTCTCTTTCTTTTTTTATTTTCCTCCAGAACCCTTATATGTATGAAAAAGAAAAAATTAATAAAGTTTCTAAAGGAAGATGGTAGGTGTTTATTTAATATCGGAAGATATATAATACCTACCTATTATAAAACCAGAAATAGATGCACTATTAACCTAAAAGCTAATAGAGACAAAGCATTGATTGAGAATGCGAGTAATTGGTCTAAATTTTTCGATCTAATGGTGAAAAGGTTATACTCTAATTATGTGGTCTACAAAGAAGTTCCGTTGGTAATAGAGGATTATTCTAGGTGGGAATCTTGTTGTGATAGGTATGGAATATCAGATAAAGAACAACGAGGTAGGAACTATTTTCTAGCGGATTATATTTTTCCAGATTATAACCTGATTGTGGAGATAGATTCGAACTTACATGACTTTGACTATGATAAGGCAAGGGATGATTATATAAAAAGCACCTGGGGATTTAAAATACTCAGATTCTATGAGTTCGGTAGTAGTCCAGGCTCAATGGATATGTACCTAGATCAGCTAGACCTAGTTTTAGCGAACAAGCCTAGCGATGTCATTAATTTAGATTACTCAGACCTAATTATTAAATCGTTCGTTCATGCGTTTGGACCTACTACTTTGAAAGCTATTAATAAGGTGGAAAAATACATATATAGAAAAAGAGTTCCTAAAGGGGTGCAATTAAGTTGTGATGGTATCTTAAATTTTTTAGAGTTATATAGTCTGAATTTTTATGAAGAGCGTATGAAAGTACTTCAGTTTTATTTCAAGTATACTTATAATATTGATGTAATTGTGACGCCTTCAAATCCTTAATGATGTAATAGGTGTGCGATCGGTTGTGTACGTAGGAGACGCTTAACACTCGCATAGGCCGAATTTCGTCTAGTTTTATAGGCCTTATCAGTATAAAGTCTGCTGATAATACTAAAGACGCTAGACTACCCTTGTAGCGGTAAAGGAGAGCTATGTACGCAGGAGGGTTCCGTGGGAGGCCAAGAGGATGCATCATATACCCGAGTTGAACCTACGGTACTGGTAGAGATAGAGAGTCGAAAGGAAATTAGTCCTGGCGCCGGCAATGTCAATAAGACCGGAAACGAGAGCTAGCGTTAATTAACTCTCTGTCGTTTTTATTTTTTTTATTTCCCCTAGAATCCTTATTATTGAAAGAGATGCAGTAATCTATTGAAATACATGGTACTGTATAGACTTAGTTTTGCTCAGTTTTATAAGTCTCATATCTAATTGTTAGACATGCTTAATTAGTCACAAGACGCTGAGATACCCTAGAGCAATAAAGGTGAGCTATGTACGACAGGAGACCTTTCATAGTTAGTTATGTTTAGGTTACGGTACTGGTGGAGATAGGGAGTCGAAAGGATAGTTAATTCGATGCCAGCGACGTCAATAAGGCTGGAAACGATCATAGGGTTAACTAGCTCCCAGTCGTTTTATTTTTTTTTCATTACGTCTAAGATCCCTTAAATTCCTTATTAGTGGGAATATTTAAAGTGTATTTTTAGGCATTAGGTCAAGCGAGACCGTAGCTAGCTCATTCATTAAGAGTGGGCTAGTTTATTTTTTTGTCCTAGAATCCTTATATATGTAGAATTTTATTAACATTAACAAATATAAAGTTATGAAGAGATTAATTATTATTTTATTGACAATTATTACGTCAAGTATTTGTGTATGTGGACAGGATATTTTTGAATCTGCTAGATTTTTCTGTAACAGAAATAGTACTGACTTTTATACTCTCAAAACTGGGGACTATCCTACTAATTTTAAGTTGGCCCTGAGAGTTAGGCAGTTAGGTTCTGACCGCTTTGCACTAGATTTTATAGCTGCTGAAAAAGTAGGGAGTGGTTTATCTAGTTTTGAGTTACAAGATAGGCGTGCAGATATAAACTCTATATATGGCTATAGTATCTTTGATACTAATGGTAAAGTAACTAGCTATGCATTTAATGAGTCAAACATAGTAACAATCAATAACTATGTATATAAGATATTTTCATTAGAGTGTAGTAGAGAAGTTATGTTTAATTATTATGAGAGTGGTTTTATTTACAGAACAGTCAGGCTTTACTTCAGAGATAGTACTGGAAGGTATGAGACTGATTCAGATGTTGGTAAAGAGACTGCAGATATCTTAATAGGTGAAGATAATCAAGGGTTAGAAGATTTTTATTATCAACTAAGGAGTATATTATTTTAATTATATAATGGAGAGATTTAAATATTCTCTCCTTTTATTTTGCCCTAAATTCCTTAATAATGATAAGAAATTGTTTCAAATCTTCGAAATAATAGTGAGTCCGAGCGAGGGCTTAGGTAAGTTATTACTCATTAGTTATTTTAGTATCAGTGCTAACCTGTCTGTGATAGATGGGTTAGTTTTTTTTTCGTTCCCCTTGATTCCTTATTGTTGTGAATAAAGTAATAACAAAAATAATAAGAAGATGATTAATTTGTATGAGCTAGAAGACATTACATTATTACCAAGTGCTATTAATAACGGCCACTTATCCGCTGACATTGACTTCTTGGTTAGTGATGAATTAGATATAACGGGAAGTAATACAGATACATTTCCAATATTTACCTCCCCAATGCCATCAATAGTGGGTAGTGAGAGTGCCAAGATTTATGACTCAGCGGGAATACGGCCGATCATACCTAGCACTGAAAATATAGACCTAAGACTTGACTATTGTGCTTGGGTATTCTGTGCATTTACTATAGCAGAGACAAGAAGGTATTTTCTCACAACTAGACGAGAGAGCAATAATCAATTTCATGTCTGTATTGATGCTGGTAATGGTCATGATGCAGGTGTTATGTCTCTCTGTAATGAACTGAAGAAATTATATGGTGGTCAGATACTACTCATGGGCGGAAACGTAGCAAATCCAGGCACCTACGAATATTATAGTAGAGCTGGGTTTGATTATATGAGAGTTGGTATTGCTGGGGGTTCATTAGTAGATAAGTGCAAGTATGGGTTTCATTATCCTCTTGCTAGCCTACTCAATGATATAAAAGCTGAGAAAAGTAAGTCCGTCAATAAGAATCTCCGCCCCGTTAAGATAATAGCTGATGGTGGGATTGATTCATACCTTCATACTGTTAAATGTCTTGCCCTGGGTGCTGATTATGTAATGATTGGGAGAGACTTTGCTAGAGTACTTGAAGCAGAGGGAGAGATACTAATGAAGAGCGGTCAGGCAGAGTTAACACCAATTGACAGAGCTACATTACCGCCGGATATGGACCAGTATAAGATAAAGTCAAACCAGTTCAGTAGATATTATTGGGGAAATACAACACCTAAGGTAAGAGCAGAAAGAGCTGGATTTAAAAGTGTAGAGGACTGGGAAAAATCAGTAGGCAGTAAGGTAGTGTTATCAGATTCAGGTTGGGAAAGTGTTAGTATTGAATTAACACTCGATGAATGGATAGATGAATTTAAGAACTGTGCATACTATTCGTTCATGATGACAAACTCAACAACCTGGAAAGAGTTTAAGGAGAATGTTAAGTATGCAATTCAATATTAATTTTCTACCCTAAAATGTCCTAGAACCCTTATTAATGTAGAAAAATACCTTAAGATAATAAAATATCTTAGGGTTTTTATTTTAGTATTAACAATAAAATTATTATAAGGATTATGAAAAGAATCACAATTAACTTAGAGATTTACCAGACAAAATTAATAGTGCTGGTTGGAAATGAAAGTGAAATAATAGAGTACTTAAGTAAGAAAAATGATAGGCTACTAAATAAGGTAGTAGATCGCTTAAAGAGTAGTAGCATGAAAGGATTTACATTAAAGTATATAAAAGCACTAGATGCGTTTGTAGTTGGTATTGAATTAGACCACTGCAAAGGTTATAGTGTTGAATCAATACTTGCACATGAGCTTTTTCATGCAGTAGATTTTATATTGACGAGTAGAGATATAGAACCAAGCGGGGAACCAGGATCTTACTTGATGGGATACTTAATGGATAAATCTATTAAGGGAATCAATAAGAAAGGGAAGAAATAATGGTCTTCTCTTTTCTTTTTAACCGGTCTCTGTAATAAGCACTGCATCTGGGAAGCCTTTAATTCCTTATTAGTGATATTATAGAGTAACGCATCATTGACAAAGGAGATTCTACGTGTGAAAAAGAAGAAGCTCATATAAATAGTTGATAATGTGTGGGAGAGTTGGGACGTGTTCTCAGCTCTCTTTTTTTGTTTTCCTCTTGATTCCTTATTGTTGTGAATAAAATAATAACAGTAAAAAACATCTATTATGATTAACAAAAGAAATGCAGTGCTTTGTTGTTCGTGCAATTATTCAGAGGACAATAAGTACTTTAAACTTTATGAACATGAAAGAAGGAAGAACTCAAATTTTTACAAAAATAGTTTAGGCTTATGGAAAGATTAACAGAGCTTATGAGAGTCCAGTTTGAGAAGATGTGTAAGACTGGAAAATTATTTAGAAGTAGTGTAGATCCAGAACAGCTTTGGACTACTTACTTAAAGGGGGTGGAGCCAGATTCAATTTTCAGGGACATTAATAGTAGTGCCCATAATTGTAACTACTGCCATGGTTTTATCAAGAGGTATGGTAATATTATTGCACTTGACTCTGACCTTAATATTATGACCCTGTTTGACTTGGATATACAGGATAAGGAAGTTGAGGAAGAATATGGTAAGTCTGTCCGTGCTATGTCTGCGCTTATTAAGAACGCCGAAGTAGGAGGAGTATTTGTAGAGTCCTTATCGTTCTTAGCAAATCCAAGAACTCCGTATGAACCAAACCCCACCAGTACTCAACCATCTTATATCCTAGGTGTTCGGCGTAATACAAAGCGCTACACACTAGAGGATGTACAGAGGTGGCCAGATTCAGGGATTGTGGAGAATCAGACCATTACTTTCAATCACTTCTACGTTGAGATACCATCCGAGTTTATCAATAAGACTAGTGATAGTACTGAAAGTTTGGTCGGCCTTGCTAAGTCTAATCATGACGTACTGGTGAGAGCAATGGAAGAGATTAGCCTGGATACATTGGAGCTCATCAAGGACCTTACATTACAGGGATCGCTACTTAACGGTGATTCTTATATGGGGACCCTGAATTTTGCGATTGATTGTAAGAAAGAGTATAATCAGGTAGAGCAAGGTAAGAGAGATAGATGGGCTTGGTCAGTTTCTAGTAGGGCCGGTGGTAAGTCTAAGTTCTTGAATACTGCAATTGGTACTCTTATGTCTGACCTGTCACAAGGTATGGAAATAAACGAGGCATGCAAGTCATTCAATTACAAAGTAGATCCAGCCAACTATATGAAGGCTAGCGCACCTATTACAAAGAAACAGATTGAAGAGGCCGAAAAGTTTGTAAGGGAGAATGGATACGAAGATTCTTTCAATAGGAGATGTGCAGTGATTGATGACATTGACCTTCCTAACATACTTCATATTAACTCAGATCTTGCGAAAGCTAAGTCTGTGGTAAGTGTATTTGATGGACTCCAACCTACACACTCACAACATAAGAAGGCGGTTTTTGATAATGTCGAGGAAGTAGGAATTGAGAAGTTCATGCAAGATATTCTGCCAGGATGTACCGGTGTGGAATTATACCTTGAGAATCGCCACGCAGAGAATTTTGTATCACTCATTACATCAACAAACAAAGATAGTAAGAGGATATTCAAGTGGCAAAATAACTTCTCTTGGACTTACACCGGAAACTTGGCAGGAAAGAGCATGATCAAGAAAGCAGTGAAGTCAGCAGGTGGTTTTGTTGATGCACCTTTCAGATTTTCAATACTCTGGAACGAAGATGGACGAAGTATTGTTGACTTTGATGCACACCTAGTAGAGCCGGGAAGTGATCATATATATTACGGCTCACATAATATCAATAAAACAATGGACCGAATACCAAGAGTTAAGAGTGACTGTGGTGGTGTGATTGATGTTGATATGATTCGACCAAGGAATGTAGGAGTTGAAAATATCTTCTACCCCGACATGAGTACAGTTAAGGATGGTCTATATCACCTCTACATACATAACTATGATGGCGGTAAGAATATCGGTGTCAAAGCAGAGGTAGTGGTGGACGATCAAACATTTAACTTTGAGGTAGGCCATGAAGTGAAGAAAGATGTACAAATAGCAGACATCCATATTAAGAGTGGCAAGCTTGAGAGGATCGAGAACACACCATACTTAGCGAGCAGTGTATTTAAACCTATGACAGTGTTTGGATTGGAGACACTAGAATTCCACAAGGTTAATCTTCTCTGTCTTAGTCCAAATTACTGGCAGGAGAATGGTGTAGGTAATAAACACTACTTCTTTATGCTAGAGGGAGCTATGTCACCGGAGGATATTAGAACCTTCCATAATGAATTCTTGACACCAGAACTACTACAACATAGAAAAGTAATGGAAGTGCTGGGCCATAAGTGTAGGTGTAAGTCAGTACCAGGGCAGCTTAGTGGACTTGGCTTTAATGCAACTGTCCGTGATGAAGTAGTTGTGAGATTAAGTGGATCACATAAGAGAGTAGTGCGAATTAAATTTTAAAGAAAGTATGTACAAAAAAGCAATGAAACTCCATCTTAGATATACTACTAAGATTGGACAAGTGACAACAGAAGAACTTTGGAGCCTTAAAATGTCAGATCTCCAGAGTGCAGTAGAAGACGCATACAAGGAGAAAGAAAGACTCCAAGGTGCAGGTGGTCAGGGTGAGCTTAGTTTCTTGGAGACGAAGCCACAAGATCCAGAAGTTGAACAGGCAGTGCTCCGTTTTGAAGTGCTCAAGGATGTTTACTTGACAAGAGTAAATGATAGTAAGCAGGCAAGAGAGAACTATCAGACAAGCAAGGAAATTCAAGAGCTGGAGGATATACTAGCTGAAAAGAAGAGAGCTGATATCAAGAACATGTCAGCAGAAGAACTTGAAAAGCTTATTATAGAAAAGAGAAGTAAGCTGAGTAAGTAAGTGTAGAGAATAGAGGTCAGAGATTGGCCATCTATTCTTTTTTGTTCAGGAGGGAAAGAAAAATACTCATACCTAAGATTTCTCCTAGATATGAGTAAGTAAGTTAGAGCAAGATCCAGAGCACCAGTAAAATTCCTAGTACTACTCCAATAATATCTGCTACTATATCACGTATCTCTGGTGACCCATTATTTTTTTTATCCCAGACTTCCTTTGCAACACCAATACCAGCAGTTAAAATAGATGAAACAATTAAGGTCATCATAAGTGGCATGCCGGTAAGTGCAAATAGTTTATACAAGAATACAGCAATTAACATACTAACTACTGCATGCATCCATTTGTCAACTGGTATAGATGCGAGACCAGTGATTAATTTCTTTATCATCATACTAGTTCCCAATTTTTATTAACTAACATTGTCTTATACTCCTGTGGTATTCTAGACTTGTCAAAACTCTGCGATGGCATAAATTTTTTTTTAGTTCTGTTTGTACCAAGACCCCTGATGATTGCAAGAATAGATGCAAGGTTAAGACTTGTTAAGTTGGTAATACTAAAGTCAACATTATTAAACCCATTAAATACACTAACATTATCCATTTCTGTATGATCACCAACGATAGATTCAAGACTGTCAGTTATGTTAGAAAATGTATTTGATAAGTCAGTGACAGTTGTGATAGGCGAACTGGAATATGTAAGGTCAATTTTTGTAAGTTGTGTGCAGTATAAAAACATTTGCTTATAATTACTACACCTAATTAAATTCCACCTACTCATATCACCTAAAGTTCTTAATGCGTAACAAGAATCAAACATAAGATTGGCGTAAATAAGATTTTCAAGGCTCCAACCACTTGTATTTAGTTCTTGAAGGTTATTGCATCTATTAAACATAAAAGCCGCTGAAGTCAACTTACTTAGGCCCCATCCGCTAACGTTTCCTAGAGATGTTAGATTTGTACAAGATTGAAACATGCCACTGGCGTCTGTAAGCTTATTTAGATCCCACCCACTTGTATCAATTGTAATCAGTGGTGTGTAGTAAAACATATACTTAGCGTTGACTAGATTTCTCAAACCCCAACTACTAGCATTAAGTTCGGTAATTGCTGTACCCCTAAACATGTTCTCCGCTGTACTTAAGTTACTCAGATTCCACTTACTTGTATCTAGAGTTTGTAATGAAGTACAAC
>ERZ772920.10-NODE-10-length-128299-cov-3.986611_pt1 | contig 128299 bp, 167 predicted proteins | sample MGYA00511469_ERZ772920 | MGnify/ENA primary metagenome ERZ772920 (study PRJEB29015, sample SAMEA2738069) | human oral metagenome | biome: human oral; feature: human-associated habitat; material: saliva | place: China | collected 2216 ... | reverse complement strand
ACCTCGACATCACTATCACCTATTATTAGTTTAGGGAAATTATATATTCTATAATTTCTTACCCTAGGTCCTACAGGTCTCAAATAGAGTAGTTGACCTGAATAAAATAGGTAATTTATAAACTCTTCGTTCTTGTAATCAGCCTTAGATACTACAAAAACTGTATTCTTATAATTCTGTACAACCCTAGATTCTGTATCATCTGCTATCACAATGTTAATAATGTGAGGGTCATACGTAAGTCTCTCCAATCGTAGCCCATTTAGTGTAATAGTAGGGTGAGAAAATCTACTTGGCTTACTCATTGGTGTCATAATTGTATTTCCACTACCAACTAAGGGCAAGCCGAGTGAATTAGATAAGGATTTCGCAGAGCTACCTGGAGAGTATGTAATTGTAAGTGTTGAGGTATTTTCATTTTCAAAGACAGTATCATACTTACCTTGCACTACCTGAAAATATCTGCACTTATCTGTTGTAATGCGAAGACCATTGTAGATTATTTCATTTCTCATAGTCCACCTACTAAGAATTAGTTAGCTACTTGTTGTGGCTGTTGTTTTTTACCACCTAATAGGCCCTTAGCGAGTAATGCAGTACCAGCAATACCAGCACCTACCATACCAGCCTTGCCCATCTTACCAGCATTATTCCAAGTATTCATCATACCTTGCTTGAGACCTACTGACTGAGCACCTTTATTAAAACCTTGTTGTCCAGCTGATTTTACTGCTTCAGCCGTACTATTAATAACTTTCTGATAGCCCTCTTTACCTACAGCTTTTGAAATCTGCCCTGCCTGTCCTTGTAAAGCAGTTCCAGCAACTTTCCTAGCTGCCCTATCTGCTACCGCTTTTGCATCACGTGCTGTAGCCTGAGCCTTCAATTGTGCTACTCTGTCAGCCATTGAACCTTGCAATGTTCCTGCCTTCTTCTCTGCAAATGCTTGTTTAGTAAACTCTGAGAAGGTCTTCCTAGTTAACTTATAAATTGCCATGACATTATCTATTTTTAATAACCGGCTCCATTCTCACTACCCATATCTCCGGTTAGTGCGTTTTTTGAAGCTCCTAAGTATTTAGCACCGCCATAAGCTGCGCCTGCTGCTGCAAGACCTGTACCTACAATAGCTGCCTTACCTAAACCTGTACCCCAAGTCTTCTTAGCGAGTGTTCCTATTGCATTACCTAAGCCAAAACTTTTACGCTTTAATTTATACGTTGCCATATAGCTTTCTTATTTTAAAAAGAATACAGTCCCAACTAAGAGGTTAATCCTAGCGGCACTGTAAGTTGTAAAAAGTAGAAGGAGAAAACCATGCCACTACTGTACATGAGAATTCCCCTTCACTTAATATCTAATTAAATCCTATTATACTTAAGGGAAAATTATATTCCTAGGATTAGAAACCAAACTTGAAGCTTACCTTCTGAACGAGCTCAGGTGCCAAGTAACGTACACCCTCCTGATAGTAAATACCACTAGCCATCTGAGTTGGGTTGTTGTAGTTACCGATAGTTGGAGTATCAGTCAAAGGCATGTAGATACCACGTGCAAGAGGAGCCATCTGACCATCTTGTGTCTTGTGGATAGCATAGAATGTACCCTCACCCTGCTCCTCGTGAATATCTGTAGAGCGAAGTACTGGCACACCATCATACCAACCAAGGAGGTCACTGATGTAAGTCATCTTAGTGTTGCGCTCGAACTTACCGATAACGCCACCCTTCTGGAACTGGTTAGCTGCCTGGTTACCTGCTACATATGCAGTAGTAGTTACACCCTTAACGGCTCTAGTTGCAAGAGAAGTTTCAACGTTGATCAAGTATGCGTCGAACAAGTCAACACGTGAACGATAATCCTGGAACTTAGATGCAAGTGAAGTAGATGCATTAGAAAGATCAAGATCATTCATTACATCACCAGTATAACCCTTCTCGAGTGTGCTAATCAAACGATAGTTGATAGTCTTTGTATAAAGCTCACGAAGCTTAGTGAACAAGAAAGTAGCCATATCTGAACCAGTTGCCTTCTTCATTGCACCAAGAGCTGCGATGTTATACTCAGCAACCAACATATCAGGTACAGTGTTCAATGCAACCTGCTGCATCTTAGCAATGAAACGCTTGTCATTTGCGTGTGCGTTAGAAGCGCCATTAGTACAGCTAGGAGTACCAGTTGTATCTTCCTTACCAACGATAGTAATCTTACCAGCTGGGTTAGAAATAGCAGTTGTCAACTCGAAGTCGATCTTACCATTGAGGTAGTTAACAGTACCAGTCTTAAGTACACCAGCAACTGCCATGAAGCTACCCTGACCATTATCGATCAATTCAAACTTCTTACCTGTACCATCTTCAACCTTAACGCGTACAGTACCTGGGATCAACTTACGACCAACTAGTGGAGAGTAAGCAGCAGTACCTGTATTAACTGTAACAGGAAGTTCGAATGCACCCATTACCTGTACATCCTGATACTGATCTGGACCAAGGTTAGGAAGAACCTGGCGAAGGTCTGTAACTCCCAGAACATCAAACCAATAGAACAATCCGTTTGGTTGATCGAAGTCACGCTCAATTGACATATAACCAGCAAAAGAGCTTACGTAAGAAGCAACTGATGCATTAAAATACTGTGTTGACAACAGTGGTGTCTCAGAATAACCAGAGAAGGTCTTCTGAAGAAGGTTTGCGTTGTTACCACCCAAACCAAATACGTTCATCATTTCCTCATTACGAGAAAACATCTTTGCATACTCATTACCACGAAGACGAGCGTCCTCTGCTGAAACTGAACTTGCGCGAAGGGCATCCATCATTGCAGAATTGCCCATAATCTGTGAATAGTTATTCATATGTTTATAAATTAATTTATATTACTTGTTTATTTATTACTTGTTGCCGAGCCAAGATACTAGTGTATCATTCTCGCTAAATGTCTTTTCTGAGAACTGTGCTTCTACAATCTCAGGTTCTGCGTCTGGTGCAGGTGCTGCCTTAGCTTCCATAATCTGAGAAGATGCCTCTGCTGCTGCTGCCTTAATAGACTCAACTGCTGCAAGTGCCTTATCCTCAATATTCTCCACTGTTGGAGCTGCTGCAGGTTCAACTACCTGTGCGTTAGGATCTGCTACTACTTGTGCATTTGGATCTACAGGTGCTTGTGCTGGAGCCTGTGCTACTGCCGGTGCTGCTACTGGGGCTGTTGCTGGAGCTACTGTCTCTGCAAAGAACTTATCAAGAGTAGAGAACTTCTTCTCATGCTCATCAGCTTTCTCTGCTTCGTCAATTAATGTTTCAGCCTCATCTTCAGTCAATGGAGTAACATCCATCTTCTCTTCATCGATAATAGCCTTAGTATACTCACCGTCTTCTTTCTTATCTTCGATAACAGCTACAGTATCACTGATAGGAGTAATAACCTCATTCTCAGTCTCTACTGTATCACCAGACTTAAGTGCCTTCTCAACATCATCCTGATCTGCTTCCTCAGAGAATAGTCTCTGCATATAAGAAGTCATTGGCTCATTCTTTGAGAAGAACTTAGTATTTGCTTTGTTAGCATAGATATCAGAGAACTCTTTCTCATCCTCATCGCCAATAAGGTTTTCTGCCTCATCTTCTGATAGAGGATTAACATTCATTGTCTCATCGTCTACTGCTACTACTTTAGTAAATTCACCGTTATTCTTGTCCTCTACTACAGCTGTATCATCGCTGACTGGAGTTACGATCTCACTCTCAGTCTCTACTTGCTCACCAGACTCAAGTGCTTTCTCAATAGGACACTGGCTTTCACCATCTTCCTCTGAGAATAAACGTACCATGAACTCTGTCATAGGTTCGTTCTTTGAGAAGAACTTAGTCTCTGCCTTGTTAGAATAGATATCAGAGTATTCTTTCTGCTCTTCATCGTCGTTATCCTCATCATCGTCATCGTCAACCTCAGACTCATCAATTAGAGCCTCTGCTTCATCATCTGTGAGAGGAGTAACGTCCATTACGTCTTTCTCATCATCGATAATAGCCTTTGTATATTCGCCATTATCCTTATCCTCAACGATTGCTACATTATCACTGATTGGGGTAATAACTTCCTTCTCAGTTTCTACTACATCGTTTGATTCAAGAGCTTTCTCGATATCATCCTGATCAGCCTCTTCTGAGAACAATCTCTCCATATAAGCTGTCATTGGCTCAGACTCAGAGAAGAATCTAGTCTCTGCTTTGTTGGTGTAGATATCAGAGTATTCTTTCTGCTCCTCATCTTCATCCTCATTATCTGCTTCAACCTCAATGAGATCTTCACCACCAAGAACTGCCTGTGCATCCTCATCCTCTAACTTCTCAAGCTTCATACCTTCACCTTGTACAGATGCAAGTGTATGACCACCCTCTACGTCAGAAATGATTGCGTTCTGTGCATCAACTGGAGTAATCACACCACCATCGAACTCTACTTGGTCACCTGAATGGATAGCCTTTTCTACGAGATCCTGTGTTTCTGAAATACCTGCTGCTGCCTCTGAGAACATACGGCACATCATAGTGTTATCATTAGAGTAATACCTAGTTGTAAATACATGTGCACCTACACGCTCGCTATACTCTTTCTCCTCTACTGGCTCTTCAACCTCACCTTGACCGCATGCTGGGTTTGCACCTAGATTATTAAGGAGCTGAATTGCATATGAACGTGCGTCTTCTTGATTATCAAAAATCTCAACTGACTGTACGCCATCTTCCTCCAACTGTGCCTTTAGTTCCTCAGCACTTTCCTCAGAATACTCTTGTGCATCTACAATAATGTGATCAAATGGCTGAACACCTACTACAAAGAGTGGCATAAAATCGCTGTAGTTACGAGTCTCAACATTTCTATCAAGCTCCTCTACTTCCATTTCATCATCGTCCATAGTTACTTTTGCCTGGTCACCTGTAGTCTCATTTGTAACCACTACAGTATTTTCCTCCTCTGGCAACTTCTCAATCTTAAGATCACCTACCTTAGCTGTCTCTTCACTCTCAATTACCTCTGAGAAAAGACGCTCACAGTACTCTTGATCACTAAAGATACGAAGAACTGCCTGGTTGTTAGTGAATACTGAAAATTCCTTCTCATCGCACTCACCTTCTGCACAAGGACCTTGCTTTGCAATTTCCTCAGCTGTCTGACCTTCACCATGAACAGTCATACCGCCATCCTCTGCTTCTGGATTGATTACACCATCATTCAAATGGTTCTCTACTTTCTCATCTGGTGCGCCAACCTGATTACCTGGGTGAACTCCATCTGCAGACGGGTGGACAAATTTTTCCAACTGACCATCCGGAACAGCAACGAGATCATAAGTATCAGCTTCGTCAGCAGCCTCCTGTGCTAAAGTAACCTCACCATTCTCTTTATCTGTGATAGCTACATTGCCATCACCTACATTTCTATACTCTACTTCTTCAGTATCAACAACACCATTCTCCTTAGCAGACTTGATGTCGTTGTCTACCTGCTTAGCCAGTTCCTCATCTGTATTTGAGAACATGACCTCCATAAATCTAGTCTTCTTCATTTATGTATTTTTTAATTAATTCTTAATTGTAACCTGACTTCCATCTAGAGTTATTACATCTCTAGAAATAAGCTGATCTACTATATCTTCTGGTGCATCAGGGTATCTATTATTTAGGATATCCATGAACTGCTTAATACCCATACTCTGATTAGCATATTCTAATTTCAAGTCTGGTATAATGCTTGAGTCGTTAATCCAGTTTGAATCACACTCCTCACTAAACTGTAATTCTCTAGGTGCGATGTCGTGTGCTTTCTTGAGAATCATAATACCCTTCTCAGGTAACATTCTTCTGTCATCAAGCCTGTCTATTACATCAGACTTAAATTCTCTATCACCACCTACTACATCCTCATCAAGATCAAGAACCTTAGTAACTTGGATAATCAGCTTACTAAATAATCTTTCCTGTTCAAATGCAGTTGGATTAATTACTACATCATTATCAACTATACTAGCAAATCCCTTCTCTAGCATATCCTCTGCCCTATTACTAAATGTCTTTTCAAAAACATCCTTAGCAATAGTCTTTCCACTAAACTCTTTCAGCTTAGTTTCAAATTCATTAAGACTGTCCTCATGCTTTTCTGATTCAGGATTTAGTTTCTCCTTGAATAACTTAAGATTAAATCTATGCCCACCACAATTAGGACAGGTGATTTTACTTACGTTCTCAGCAGTCTCCATTACATGACCACAATCTCTACAAACTACTTGGCGGAGAGTCATACCACCTTCATTATATTCCTCACTAAACAATTTACGTCTTTGAGAAAATAACTTCATTCTAGCCATTACTCTTCTCCTCCTTCCTCTTCATTTTCTAGCTCTGCAGGCATCGGATTAGTTCCAAATACCTCATCAATCATAGACTTAGCAAACTCAGTATAAGCCTCTTGTATCTTTTTAAGACGCATAGGACTAACTTTACCTGTCTTGCTCATTTCCTGCATTGCTAATCTATACGGCATCTGTAATTTCTGTGCCGCTATTCTAACAGATTTACCTAAAGAACTTGCACCGATCAATGTAGATACCTGTTTTCCTGATACTACTTCTGGTGTTATATTTTTAAAGATATCAAGTACATCAGACATAAATAAAGACTTCATAATCTTAAGTGTCTCTGGGTCAATCTTTTCTAGACCACCTGACTGTCTTACTAGTTGCTTGTACTCTAAGAACAATCTCCTAAATCTCATACGGGGACTGAACTTCGCATATCTAACACGTTCTTTAAGTGCACTAATAGAAAATTCCTTCTGTTCTGACTTAAATTCGCCAGAGTAAGGAGATTCACTACTAATCTCTACAGCTACATTACCAGAGCTGAACTGTTTTGCCTTTAGTGTAGTGAAGTGATTGCTAATTTTAGAACTCTTTGGTAGCTTAGTGTCTCCAAATACCGATAGATCTGAAAACTCCTTAACAAATAACTTAGTACTACCTTCACTAGTATCTGAAAATGTCTTTGTACTAGTGTCTGAATGATCTACTACTTCTACTACTGATGCATCTGCCCAACTTGGATTCATAGTAACATCAAAACCCTTCAGAGATACTAACTTTGTAAGCGTATCATGGGAGTTCTGATTATCCCAATAACCAAGAATTACCGCTGACACACCTGGTAATATTGAATTAGATATCATACCCTTCAGACGCCTAATGTTCTGAATAGCTTGATCATCCATCCCTTCCTCTGATAGGATAGTAGCTGTACAATATACCCACTGATCACTATCCTCAATCCAGATACGATCTATATAGTGAGTAGGAGATGCAACACCAACTAACATAAGCTGGTCATCCTTACCTGCCGTCTTACTAGCAACATTAGCATTATACTTATTCTGTGCTGCCCAATTACGTACCAGGTGAGTAAGAGAACCCAACATCCTCTTCTTTGCAATATCCTCCTTGTACTTATCACTAGCTAAATACTCTTCAACCACACGGCGCGGAATTATACTAGAATCACTTGCTGGTATACCGCCCACTGAAAATAATTTAACTTTAATCTGCATTATTATAATTTATTTAATTTAATTCTAATTAGGATCAGGCATCTTAGGTGGGGACGTCTGCTTTATTACCCCCCCCCCTCGTATTTCTAACAATGATAGAACATTACCATTCTTATCAGGTTCCATAACAGCAAGCCTTATGTCCGTACCCATTGCTCTACCTGCTAAGTACTTATTAGTACCTTTTGCTTTAATTAAGAGTCTAGGTTGAATATCCCATTTTTTAAAGGGGTTATTTAATATCTCCCATTCAAAAACATCATCAGAAAAATCTACCAATTCATTATCTAAGAGTGCCAAGTTTTTACCATTCTTCATAAACCTAGCACCATAAGAACTACCTAAGAAATCATCAAAACTGTTATTAATGGCGTCATATATATCCAAATCAAATGAGTCTAATATTTTATAGCCATCTCCAGCCTTAAATGTATTCTTAATGTTTACAATTACCTTCTTAGTTGTCTCTTTTATAGAGTCTGTATTATATGTGTATTCAGTAAAAGGTCGTTCCTGTGTTAACTTAGCAGGTTCTCCCACCAACTGTAATCTTTCCTCGCTGAATACTAAGACGCCCTCTTCGTTGCACACATTATACACAACAGCAACTTTCTTTTCGTCTTCTTCTTTGCGAGGCTTATCAGGAGTTGGGTCTTTCTTCCTGCTACACTTACACATGTCTAGTTTGAGCAGTTCTAAGTCCTTCCAAACGTACTCACCATCAAGACCATCAAGCCCTATAATAGTCACTAGCTTACCTGTATCAATATCAAGCCTAAAACGAATAGACTTAACCTTATACTCACTAGAACTATCAACACTGAATAATCCACTACCTATACTACGAGACTTAACCCTGACAGTAGCGCCAATTAAGTCATCATAACTCCATACCCCTGCAGGACTAGTAATGTGAATTCCGTCTGTTCTAAATCTACTCATACTATATATTTCTTTAGTTCTCCCAGCCTAATCGAATAGTAGAGTTCATTTTTCAAACTCACTGGAAGATAAATTAGTATTATTTCATACTATTCTCCAAGTCTCTACGCTTCTTGAGACGAGTGCGTGTATTCTTCTCAGCGCCTAAGTAACCACCAAGAGCACCACTTGCTGCACCAGCCAGACCACCACCAGCTACACTAGCCAAGGCAGTACCGACTCCTCTCTTAACTCCTAGACGTTTAGCAATTCGTTGACGCAGCTGCGCCACTCAATCCACCAGCAAGGCCAACAGTACCACCGAGCAATGCGCCTGCCTTTGTTGCTTTTTTAGTTGCAGCCTTCTTAATTTCACGATCACTAAGTCCCTGCTCGTCTGCCTCTTCTGCAGCCTTCTTTCCAACATAGCCTGCAATAGCACCTGGCACAATACCACCACCGAGAAGAAGTGAACGGCCCAAACCACGATGAGAGTTTATCTCACTCAACTTAATTCTCTTCTCTTTCTTCTCTTTATCAGAGTAGAATTTAATTCTCTTTACGATCATATTATTTATGTGTTAATGTTAATTATTAATCTATGCTACCATTCTTCTTACCTAGTAGAATCCTTAATGGCCTAGTAATATTTGTTATTCTAGACCTTGCTTTTCTACTAGCATTATTAACTATAGGTATTTCCTCAATTCTTTCATCCACCCTCTCTATAGGGTCTACTGCACCGACGATAACACTACTATAATCAATACCGCTAGTTGGTATGTAGCCTGAAAAACTCTTCCTCCTCCGTATGATCATAGCCTAGTTATGTTTTATTCAGTTTCTTTTAGTGGATTATACCTGTCCTGACCTTCTAGTGTGTCATCTTGATTTTCGACCTTACTAGTGAATCGTTTCTCCTTTAATTCATCCATGTGTCTTACTTTTTAGGCATTGATACAGGAGGTGCAGTTTTCGCTTTATTTTTATAGAGACTTGTATTATCAGGCTTCTGGTTCGCATTTTCCTGTTGCCTAAGTCTAATACGGTCTTTATTATCTGAGATATCTTTTTCATTCTCAGATTTTTGTAATTGCGTAAGCTGCCTGTTACTCTGCATCTGCTCTTTAATACGCATTTGTTGTCTTTGATGATTCATTTGGAGCTGTTGTCTCTGTAGTTTCATCCTTTCAATCTGCATATCCCTGGCTGACACTTCTTGACTCTTAGCCTCTGCCCCTTGTTCAGGTAATTCTTGGCCTGTCTTATTTTTATCTGGGTCAACTATATCACCGGGTTCAGGAGCTGCATAGTACTTACTCCTTAGTATTATCATCTTTCTTAGACTTTTTCTGATTATACAGTGCAGCGCCTAGTGTAAGTGCTCCTGCTGCTAATGCTAGGCTACCTGTTTTCTTTGCATTATTAATCTGCTTGTCTGTTGGTAGTCTATCTAAGTACTTCTTAATGGATTTATCACTAAGTTTTGGGTGAAGTTTTTTTATTTCTTCTACCGTCATCTTACCATACTTTTTCTTAGCACCACCAATTAATGTAGCACCACCGGCAGCAATACCACCCATACCTAAAAGACTAGTACCAGCCGCTTTAGCAAGTTTTGTCTTTTTCTTATCTTCCTCTTTCTTCTTAACTACTTCATTTTCATCTGTAGCAGAATATTGTTTTCTTAGTATTATCATAACTTATACATTTTCTTCTTCTGTTGGAGTTTCTAGTATAGAAGGATCCAAACCTTGCTGCTCTAACATACTTGATAATTTAGCCTGTGCAAATGCTGTATACTTATTGATTGTTTCTTCTGTTATTAGTGGCTCTGTATTCGGGTCTATATCCTTTATGAGTCCCTGTATATAACTAAGATATGCTTTTACATCAATAAAAGGCATTGCCCCATCTAATGTTTGAAGTGCATTAGTAACGATACCTGTGATACCATTAACAAGTCCACCTACACTTTCACTTTGATTTATCTGATTGTTATATTCAACGCTAGTCTTCTCGCTAATATGAAGCTTAATTCTACTTGGGTCTATGTCCTCGTGGTATATAGTCTCATATATCTTAGCAACTAATCTAGTAACAGATTCTTTAATACCTGTCATGAAACCAGTTACCCTACTATTAGCTCGCTCACTCTGTTGTAAGATCTGCCACTTACTACCACTAGTACTATCCAAGATCGTTGCTGGTATACCTAGAGGACTAAGTACATTATTCCTACAGTTATCAAGATTTTGCATAAGATCTAGTAGTTTATCACTAAGTTTATCTAGTGGTAACATACTATTCTTATTACCAATGGTTGAATTATAATCTGGTACAAACTTAGCTGATTGACTAAGTGTATTTTCTAAGAAGGACACAGCATCAAATTGGCTTGTTAAGAATGATGCTAGTTCGTTTGTATTATTAGCTAGCTTTGTAGTTCTTGCACAAATTTCATTAGCCGTCTCAAGTGGTGTCTGCTTATCAAACTGTAATAGAAATATTTGAATACTTGATATATCCCTGAGCGAAATAAGCGACACAAGTAGCTCTTTAATAACAAGTTCCTTCACCTTTAAGATAGATGAATAGAATAATGGTTCCCCGGCTAAGTATGAACAAGTCCTAAGTACTTTTTCTATATTTTCTTTACCGCTTGTCTTCCCAAAGCTAGGCTTAACTATTTGATTTTTTCTTTCCCATGAGTCATCTAAGTCATTTTCTAGACGTAAGTTAATAGAACCTAACATAAATGCGTTCTCTGATGGGATTTCATATAGTTTATTATCCGAACCTCTTGTAATATAAGAATCTTCAGTATCACCTGCCCTATTTTTCTTTTTCTTGAGTACTACACTAACAGGGTCATTTATCTCTTCAAATCTAAACTTAAGATGTCCAAGTTCATCCTTAGTATTTAATAACATACTAGTATAGGATCCATGAAATACTACATCTTTTACATGACTTCTGATATAATCATAAATTTTTAAGTCATTTATTAGTATTTCATTTAGCTTTTCTGTCTTAAGTTCATCCGCAGTTTCATTATTTTCATCCATAATAGTGACAGCATTTCTACCTTCACCTAAGAAATTAATAATGTAGTCTGCAAAAAAGTTAGTTGCCAGTTTTACAACATCTAGTAATTGATAACTTTTTAATTCGTCTGATCTTTCGTAGTAACCAGACATTAAATTACTAGGTGATGCATTTCCGAGTAGTGGAGACTGTCTTTGATTACCAAACATTCCACCACCTGTTGATCCAATTTTACTATAACCAGAACCACTATTGAAGATGTTAGACCTCAATGGAACCCTTGATGAACCAACTGAAAAACTTCCAAACATCTTCTCGAAAAAAGTTTCGTGTTTCTTCATACTCTAAATAATCTTTGATTTGTTCCCAGAGCCTAATCGAATAGTAGATAACATAAATTATCACTCTGGAATATAATAACTTAATAAGATTGTTGTTTACTATCTACAGTCTTATTATCTTTATTACTTTTTAATAACTTTCCTGCACCTCCTGCTGCAAGAGAAGCAACTGCAATGCTAGCTGCGGTTCCAAATGCATTTCCTGCTCTCCCTTTGTACTTGAGATCACTATTTTTAAGGCCCCGTTTTACTAGTCCAGCTGCATTTTTTATTTCCTTATTTTTGAGCATTTCACCAAGTGTTCTGCCCTCATAAGCACCTACATTATTTATTCCCTTTTTTGCAGCCTTTAGTCCATAATAACCTGCAGTGCCTATACCAACTCCTGCATCAAGTCCAAGATCATTACTAGTATCATTAAGTTTTTTCTCAACCTTTCCTTTGGTTTCAGAAAACTCCTTATTTCTTAGTAGTATCATCTTCCTTCTTTTTATATATCAAAGAACCTACACCTTTACCTACAAGTCTAGAACCCTCACCCAGTGCGATATTTTTTACTGCACCTCCTGCATAAGTTCCCCAAGCTGCACCAAGTCTCTTTCTGCTTTCTTTCATCAACTCCTTACTAGCACCAAGCTTTTTCATATTCTTGAGACCATTAAGACTTGCCTTTCCTTCTGAAACTAATAACGGTGCTGCTAGAACTGCTGGTACTGCAGCCGCTCTTACTTTATTCCAGGTTGATTCTTTCTTACCATCTGCCTTTAGTTTTGCAGACTTAAGACCAGAATGAAAGCCGTTTGCAGCGACACCAAGTTTACCAATTGAGGTATTAGTTGCGATAGATGATACATCATAGCCCTTGTGTGCAGCCTTACCAATAATAGACTTAGATCTACCAGATACTTGATAATTAGAGTGACCTAGTTCATGAGCTAGTACGTCAGCATCTTTAAACCTGCCCATAATAATAGTATCTTTCCCTAGATTACTAGTTACCTTATCCCCATAGATCTTCTTTACTTCACCTTTTATCTTATCTGCAGCCTTTTCATAGCTCTTATTTCCAGAAGATCTTGATTTTTTCTTTAGCTTTGTAAGGACACCTCTAAGTATCTTGCCAGATTTACCTCCCAGGTAAGCTGAATTCTGAAAATTAGAGTCTTCAATAATTTTAGGACCTCCATTCTTCTTGGCTTGATCTATTAGTTTCTTTCCAATTGATTTAGCATCTTCTGCGTTTAGTGTAGATTTCCCAAAATAATTACCACTTTTTTCTGAGATTAAATCCCCCATACGTCCGATACCGCTGGAAACTGCTAAGCCTCCGCCAATGAGAGCTGCTCCTTTTGCTTTTCTATGACTATCTTCCTTCTTATCGGCGAAGTGTTTATTTTTTGGTAGTATCATCTTTTCCTGGTATATTATATAGGTTACTTGCATCAATTAGTACAAGGTCTTCTTTCTTTTTCCTAGACTTCAATAATTTTCTAGCTGCTAATGACAAACCTATACCAGCTGCTCCAATTGCAAGTGCCCTATCACTATTTTTTCTCTTTAATATTCCCTTTGATCTATCTACTGCATTACTAACTCTCCAATTCAAGTCTGCCTTCTTTGCATTCATGAAATTGGCAATACTATTTTTGGTCTCAGCTAGTTTAAGATTCTCTGCTCTTAGGTCCTTTGCAAAATTTTTCTTAATTTTACCTATACTAAATGGACCCTTACTCGATATATCCCTTCTTGCCTTATCTTTCAGTGCAGTACCAGCAATCTTTCTACGTAATATTGCATCCCCTACTAACTTCTTAGACTCAGCGTTTATTAGATCTGCTCCCTTATCTAAGTGCTTCTGTGCCTGCTGTTCGATCTTCTTAGTACCAAGCTTATTTGCCAGTTTATTATAACCGACAGCTGCACCAATTGAACCGATAACTCCACCTGCACCTACTAAGTTTGCAGTCTTATTCCTCTTAGTCTGCTCTTCGTAAGACTCAGTGAAATATTTAATCCTTGGTATTATCATCTTTCTTGCCCTTCTTCAATAACTTACTAGCGCCGCCAGCAACAATAGAAGCTGCTGCAAGACCTGCTGCTGCGTTTAATGCTTTACCTGCCTTGCCTTTATACTTGACATCACCATTCTTAATGCCTCTTTTAATTAGATCTGCTGCATTTTTAACTTCTTTATTCTTCAACAGACCTTTTATTGTTTTTCCTTCATAAGCACTAACACCGCTAACACCTTTCTTAGCTGCCTTTAGACCATAGTAACCTGCAGCGCTTAATCCAAGACCAGCACCAAGACCTAATCCAGTACTTGCATGTTCGAGACCTTTCTTAGTTTTCTCTTTTGTATCTGAGAAAATCTTGCTTCTTAGTATTATCATATTATATAATCCCTTCTTAAAATATATCTTCTAGCATATTCTGTAATTGTATGCCACTGTCTTCTTTAGCATCCCTAGTCATCTGCTCAACAATCCTGAGCTGTTTATTTGCAGAACTACCACCATCTTCTAGGTATTGTGAGTATTTCTTATAGCATGCCCAGATAGAACCAACACAAGCATCAGCAATATCCTTAGTACCTGGTTGATCTCCTGTTTTACCTCTATAATCAAACTCAAAACAATTAGAGATGTCTGGGTGATCTATCTTAACATGACCACCATTCTTACCATTTGTTACTATTCTAAGCTCTGAACACTCACGTAACATTCTCTCATTATATACCATCTTAACTCTCTTAGATAAGACAATATTTTTGAACATAAAGTAAGGCTCAGTTGTTCTATCCACTGACAACTCTTCATAGGGAATACCAACACGCTCACAAGATTGAAATAGACCAGCACTAGCAAAAGAGTCGGCACTAACATTTACATTATAGTCCACACTCAATCTCTGTATAAATTGGAATATATGGTCAAGTGAAGTAGATTGTCCCTTCTTCCTACTAAGTCCAAATAATAATGGAACTTTAAACGTTGGATAAGGTGTTGTATCAAAACCCTCTGTATCGGTTATTTCACCATCAAAATAAGAAACTGCTATACCACATACGTCATTTCTAAGTCCAATATCTAGGTGTATGAATAATGTTGTATGTCTAGGTATCTTAGTAAGCATAGGTGAAACTCTATCATAGATTGTATCCTCTAAGTTGAAGAAATCAATGTCATCTATTACATCATCACCTAAATTTGGTATGCTTGAACACTCAATTACACTTGATATGTTGCCTTGAAAAAATAGCTCCTTACTAGAATAACCAAATCCCGCTAAGTCCTGTAGTGATCTGATAGGGTCCAGTATAAAATTTCGCTTAACCTGTATTGGACACTCTATGATTCTGTCCACATCTAGCTTGCTTCTATCTGTTGTTTCCTCTAGTACAAATGGTGTATGTACTGAATCGCCCCTATAGAACTCAAATGTCTTACCTTCACTCTCCCTATATAGTTCAGGCCTTGCTACCCAATGTGAATATTTAGCCAGGTAGAGTTCATCCTCTGGTACAGACTCTTCAAACTTATCTGCCACTGAATGATCTGCATCCTTAGCACTACTATCGACTATCACGTGTCCAAAATTATATCTCTTACTAACAAAACGAGATTGGTAACGTGTCAGGACCTCACTAAGTTTATTCATTGCATCTTGTGGTCTCCAGAATCCAATCTCAGAGAGTACACTAAATACAAGCTGAGTACCTAAGACTGCATTAGACTTAGGACCTGATGAAATAAGTCTGATCTGTGGCTTATTGTACTGATTCTTAAAATATGGACTCAGCGCAAAGACAGTTTTAAAATATACTACGAAATCTTTATATGCAGTATCTTCGTTAGCATGGAAAAAACCAAATGCAATCTTAACACCACCCGCTAAGCCAAGACTAAGATTCATATTAGTACAACAGTCAAGGCGATGATACATATAAAGTCCCATCAATTTAGACATAGTTGACTTACCAGAACCAATACAACCACCAAATGATACATAAGGTGTTTTAGTGTTGATAGGTGTTGGATAAATCTCAGAACCGGCATTTTTCCAGATATCAAAAATAGACCTACCGTGATTTGTTATTCCCGGGTTACCTAAGAAATAATCATCATGTACAAATTGATCAAAAGATACTGGTACATGATTCATACCTAATAGTTTGGAACCTACTATTATCTTCTCATTCATACTAAGCTTTGAATACTGTAGCTCAATATCTGAAGGTAACGCTAAGTCCCCAATTGAAGATGTAGGGTCGGTATGCGCTATAAATTTGTTCCCACTCATAACATCTTACTTATTATATTATAGCTCCCCTAACCTCATCGAAGAGTAAGATTCATATTTCAAATCTATTAAGGGATGGAAGTATTAATTAATCTTTGTTATCAGATTCGTTATTCTTCTTATACTTATCATACAGCTTCTTGCCACCATATGCTAAGCCGGCAGTTAATGCAGTTGCACCTGCTACACCTAATGCAGCATCTCTATTCTTAATCTTTCTTGCGGTATCAGATAACTCGCTCTTATGTTTTAAATACGCCTTATTAAAGAAAGAGTCATTGAGTGCTACATGTCTGCTTTTATTTGCAATCTTTAATGCCTCCTCTTTAGAATTAGTTTTTAAATTATCTGCAAGATCTGCATTGATTCTTCTTCTATGATTTTGTAGTTGCTTGGCTGCTTTATTCCTAAGTTTCTTAAGAATTTTTTGTTGAGATTCATCTAATCCCCTGTAATCTTCCCTAGTAAATTCTTTCTGCTGCTCTTTCTTTTTGTTAGCTAGTTTCTTAGCGCCGACTGCAAGACCTGCTGCGAGTGCGGTACCAGCAGCAACGCCACCACCGATCTTAACGCCCTTCTCATGCTTTGCGTAGAAATCAGCTGCCTTCTGTCCTGCCTTAGATTTCTTAATGTTCTCCTTAGCACGATTCAGCACGTCATGGAGTTTACTTGCCTTCTCCTTGCTTACTTTTGGTGTCTCCATAGGAAGATTTTCAGCAAATTCTTTCTGTTTCATTACCCTTTGATTGTTTCTTTGTTTAGGAGCTTCATAAAGTTATCAATTGCTTCTTTTGACTGGTCTGATTGTAAGTCTGTTCCACTACCTTCTTGTGCAATTTTCTGAAGCTCTAAGTTTGCCCCATCTATCTTAATGTCTGACTTAAGTTCCTCTAGCTGATTTATATATCCCATTAAGTGATCTACTATTAAGAAGATATCAGCAGTTGTTAAATCCTGTCCAAACATTCTAGCAGGGTCTGTGATATACTCAATTGCAATAGCCAGTTTCTGAATTAAATGCATTATCAAGATTGGCTTAATGCTTGAGTAGATTTCTGACAGATATAATTCAAGTACTCTCCTACTCTTCGGATCACTAACATTTACTAGTGTCTGTGTTAGGGAGTCAAAATTTATCTGCAAGTCTGTTCCATATTCTTTATTATACTGCGTGAATACATTATTAAGTGCTAGTGACATCTCTTTTGCCTTCGCCTCTTTCTCATTCTTAGCGAGGGCACTAGCATCAAGTATTAAGTTTTTCGCAGTTTTAGGAAGGCTTGGGGCACCTGATATAATACTTTTGAGATCCTGACTTACATCACCACCTTCAGAACCATCATCAAGTAGTTCATAATCATCACTCCCTGTACTACTTCCTCTTTCCTTATCAATAATCGCCTTCTTAAATTCTGGATCACTGAAAGGATTAATCGGATTTATATTTCCCATAACCTTTTCTTTTACTTTAACCTACTTACCAGATGTTGCAGGTGGTAGATTCGAGCTTGGATCATAGGACCTTAATTCACTGGCATCATCCTCTGCCGTTGAATCCGCTAATGTCCTAAACTCATCATCACTTACTGCGTAGGTTTTATTTCTTATTATTATCATGTTCTCCTACAAATTATTTTTTTTATTACAACAGCACTTCCAATACTTAAGTGGAGTGTGTTATCCAGGTTTCATCTTACATCCTGGCACTCCCACATTAAGCTCGGAAAACATCTACTATGAATTAGCTACTATTGTTCACTAAATAAAATAAGGTATATTAGTTGATCCCTTAAATAATTTTTCATAGCTCCTAGCATGCACGTTAATATACCAGATGATTGGTTTAGCAAGATAACGTGCAACTAGTTTTACTTTCTTTACTGTTGCGTTCATATTGGTTCCTATAGCCTCATCGAAGAGTAGAACCTGCCGCTGCTATTCACTATAGGAATTAAAAATTATGAAAAACAAATTAACTTTTCTTACTTGCTGTAAACTCCATCAAAACGATACTTCCAGAAATTCTTCTTTACTTTGATAACTGTTACACCGTGCTGAATTGTTGAGTCACCTTTAACTACATTGTAACGAGCAACCTGACAATTAAAATACTTACCAGTTGAATCTTGACGAGCTTCAACATCACTAAGCGTAAGACTATTAATACTGTCCTTGTTTTCCTGAATAGCGCTCATTACTGCCTTATAGTCACTCTTATTACTTAATTTCATAGGAGCTGCCCAAAAGAAAAGTGCACTAATCAACAAACAAACACCAATAAAAGTGCCCATTGCAATAAAAGGGTTTCTAAATGTCAAACCCTGCTTAAACTTTTGTACAAATTCATTCATGACTTTTTTATTTATTTTTATGTTGTTTATTATGTTATCCTACTATACTCAAATAAATAGATCGAAAGAGGCCAATATAGCTTGCTGAGAAACCATATTATGTACCCACCTAAATATTTTATTCACCAACAAGTTTAAACTATACTGGACGCTCCCTCTGAAAATCTATATTAGTATAAAGTCAATTACGAAAGAAAAGACAGAATTAACAACTCACCAAGTACATTAATCTGTCTTAATCACCGAGTAGGAAATACCCAGCTCTTCTACATATAAGGAATCTACTAAAAATCGGGGTGAAAATTGGGGGGAAATATACGGCAAATGTTATAATATCATACTAAATCTTATCCTATATCCTCCTGCCGTAACCCAACCCCCATAAAATTACCCCGAAAACCCTTAATAGTGTATAATAAACTATAATATTATGTATTGTATCGAAAAACTTATTATGGAGGCGAGAAAGAATAATAGTAAGCTCGACCTCAGTGTGTATCAAAGAATCAAGGCAGAACAGGATAGGTATGTTCATTCTGTTGGGCAAGTTGATGAAGTAGGGCAGGCGAAGATCTTACAGAAACTCTACAAGGATTATACAGTGTCAATCAGCGAATATAAGAAAGCTGGGAGACAAGACTTAGTAGATAGTGAAGAGGCAGAGCTTGAGGTACTTGAAAAATTAATGCCACCTAAAATGAATGAGGATGACATTAAGAAAGTAATTATGGGTGCCTGTGATAAGCTTGGGAGGAAAGTAACCCTTGCAGATACTAAGACATTACTGGCGGAATTACAAAAAGACTACCCAGGAATAACAGGAAAGCAGGTAGTAGATGTAATTAAGACAAGATAAACAAAAAAGATTAGGATAGACTTTTACGTTCTATCCTTTTCTTTTCATAATTTTCTCTAGTATACATATTCAATCTTAATTCTCTTAACTTCAGAACTTATTAGATAACTACCATTACAGTACTCCCTAATAAAAGCCTGCATTAACTCTGGATCACTGGACTTGCTTAGTATAAAATAGTTTTTCTTACTTAGGACTGGTGAATTCCTATCTATATCAGAAGCAGGCGTTAGTGGTTCTAGGTTACTAAAAAAGTTCTTATCTCTATGTTCTGGATTTGGTATCTCATAGATCTCCTCATCTGCTGAAAGATCCTCCTGCAAGTTACTCAATTCCTCACTGTATTTTGAAATAATACCCTCATACTCACTCTTAAGACTTCTATAATAGTCAGAATTTCTATCATATACCTGTTCTACCTTAGATACATAATCGAAAGCTGCATTTTTGTCTGTGTAAGCCTTACAAACTTCAGACATTCCTACTCTGTTAATTGTTACTACGAATACTTCTTTCATAATTTTCTAATATAATTTAATTATTTCTATTCTAGAACCACGATAACTTGACTCTTTTGCAGTTATATAGTTCTTCATTATTTCTGGATTCTTTGCATTATTTATTACAAAACTAATATAGCCATTTTTCTCTAGCTCATCAATCCTGTCTTGATCCTCTTTTGTCTCTTCATAGTATATATCATATAGTTCTCCATTATTTCTTAGAAAATCTTTATCAACACTAAGATATTTATTATATACTACATCAACTCTATCAATTGCCTCATTATATACTAAGTCCTCCCTGAAATATCTATCCTTTAAGTCATAGTATTCAGTCCCTAGTTCATAATCGTCTACTAGTTCTATGTGGTATCTATTATCTAGTGCATTTTTAAACTTTAATGCATCCTCCTTATTTTCATACACTCTTCTGATTTCATCCACAACACCATCTTCAAAATCTGGCGTGTAAATATAGAGCGCGAATAATATCTTCTTCATAAGCTCTTTCTAATTAATTACTATATATGCGCTCGATTCTAACACGCATCTACTGTTTAACATAATTATTTCTCTCATTTCTACTATTAAGGAAACTAGGGGAAAATAAAAAAAAAGAGCAAGGCAGTTTCACAACTACCCTACTCAAAAAATTGTTAAAAATAATCTTTAAATATGAAGATCAAAAAATTGAATTCTTTAATAAAATACTATGTTTCCTTGTTCTAATGTTTTCTTCATATCTATTACTCTCTGATTTTCACTTCCCACCCAAGGCTTAAGAGGTGATTTCTTTGACTCAATAAATCTACCATCACAAAGAACATCAATGTGATTTAAGATTTCAAGTTTCTCATCACCCTCTGCTTGTATTTGTTCAAGTGTATAACCAGTATAGAGCCAGATTGTTTTGTCAGGGAGATCTTTTTTTAACCTCACTACCAAATCAAGTACTCCCTTCTTATTCCAGACTGACATAGGATCACCACCACTCAATGTAACACCACTGACATAAGGCTTTCTCAGATTACCAAGTAGTTCCTGATAATCCTCTTCCTCAAATTCATGTGCTTGGTCTACATCTGGGTCCCATGTAAATTGATTAAAACAGCCTGGACAATGATGAGTACAGCCCGAGAAGAATAATACCTCTCGTAATCCAGTTCCATTTAGTAAGTCGTTATGATATGTTTCTATTATTTTCATGTAAATACTCTAATAAATTATCTAAACCCTTTATATAAACTTTTTCATCTAGCCTATACATTTTACTAATAGAAAACTCAATTATCATCTGTTTAGTAATATTCCTTTTAGATAACTCAAGTATATTAAAGTCTGTATCTACCACATAAATGACGTTTTCTAGTTTATCTTTTAGTACATCCTTTTCTCCAGTATAGATCCAAAGAAACCCGGCATAGGAATTTATTTTTCCTCTACAAGATTCTGAAACATGACTTGCACTCCTAGGATTTGATAAACCTAGATCATAGATAGTGCTGGAAATATTATCATAAGTTTTTATTAGCTTACCAAAAATATCATACTTATCAACACTTTTCCCTAGCTTCTTTCTCGTCAGTTTATTGTTCATATTCTCCTTATGTGTACACAAACGTAAATTCTCTATTCTATTATCTAAGGAGTCTGTGTTAATATGATCTACATCTAAACTACTATCTATAGGGTTACCATTATTACAGAAAGCTTCATAAACTAATCTATGAACCCTATAACATTTACCTCCTGAATTAAACCCCATATAGTTTGAAGAGAGTAAATGTCCAGGGGTCGTTATAAAGGTTTTACCGTACGAAGATTTGTGTTTAATTAAGCCATTATTTGAGATATAGGTTTCATTCTTAAACCTTTTTATTAATTTCCAACATTCAGGCTTTCCATACTTCTTATAAAACTCTTCAAGATTGGTATCTACTTTCTCCCATCTAGTTTTACAGCTACCTCTTGTACGAGCTCTCCAAACTTTACCATCAAAGTTAGAGATTTCTTTTTTAGTTAGAGTACTTCTGTTTACCTCTCTAATAACACTTCCGCTTTTTAGATCAACTTCTCTATATACTATATTATCTTTTTTCTTGAATGACCTATTTTTCATGTTATCACTAACAGAAACCCATCTTAAGTTACTAACATGGTAGTTTTTAATATTTCGATCTATATGATCTACAATAACTTGATCACTACTTCCTGGAACTAAAAAGTTTTCTGCTACTAATCTATGTATAAGCTTAGTAAATCTCCTACCTGAGACAGGTAAACAAACCCTTGGATAACCATCCCCATGCGAATGACTATATTTTAGTACAGGTCGTAATTTATTATCTGAAACACTTCTTACCTCACCTGACTTATTTATTTCAAAAAGATTAAGAGCTTCTCTAGGAATCCCCTCAGTGAGCGGAATGAACTCTGAATCTTTTAATCCAATATACTCTTCCTTAATCATCTAATTTCCTTTCTTACATATTTACTCTATCTCCAATTTCTTTCATCTTACCCTCATTAAATCTGACATCACCTGTTCTAGTTCTGGTATAACTGAGATATCCATTCCCCTTAACTCCCTCTAAATCAGCGTTTTATATTTTTCAATATAATTTAGACTATATAATTTTCCACTTACTATAGTCGTTGAATCAGTTTTTACCTAACTGACTGCTGGTTTAGTAAGATTCCTCCTACTAGTTCCAGCAATTAAAAGTGTTTTCTATGATCAACCTAAGTCAATCAAAGGCACAAACGATTTTATGCGTCTTACTCGTACTATATCAGAACTTCCACAAACAGGACACTTACATTCATCAGTGCTGTCATTACCAATAAAATGATGACCACAATCTACACAATAATCTGCTTGATGATTTACACCTAAGTACAGACCCTTAGACATACCATAAAGAATCAAAGACTTAATTCCCTCTGTATTATCCAGTGAGTTGATCTTAATGTGTGAAATCTTACCACCATTTGAGTAATTCCAGAACTTAGACTCAGCATCCATCTTATCAATAGGGCCGATGTCTTCTCTAACATTTAAGTGGAAACTATTTGTCAAGTATCCACCTTTCATAATTATACCATTCTTCTCACCGTACTTGTTAATGAATTTCTCGTTAAACAGTGGGAGAAGAGATTCACCTGGCGTTCCATATACTGCAAATAATATTCCTGTCTTCTTCTTATATTCTTCTGCCTTCTTAGATATATGTTCTAGTGTCTTCAATGCAAAACCACTTTCGTCGTCATGATGTGATTTACCAGTTGCAAGCATAGATAATTCATGAAGACCACCATAACCAAATGATACTGTTGAATACTTAAGAACTGGCTCAATCTTCTCATCTGGTTTTAAATTACCACCATCGAAACCGCCTTCACAGAATACAAGAGGGCTGCTAGATGCTCGAAGATTTGATAGGTATTTATAAGTCCTAACATTAATATTCTTTGCCATGTCTAGATAGAAGTCAAGTGTTTCTATCCAGTCTTTTCCTTCCTCTACTGATTTCTCATAGATCATTGGAAGGTTTAATGATATTACTCCGAGATTACACCTATATATCATCATCTCATCGTTATCATCTTGAGGCGTTGGTGTTCCTGAATTCTTAAAACAAGGACTCAAGAACGCTCTACACATTTATTCCCTAGTTACCTAAGGCACTGACTATATCATCTATTACAATCAACCTTTGTAACAGTCTTCCGCTTCGATCTAGTTCTCATCCCTAGATCTACTCCCCTACACTCATCAGGGATAGTCGATACACTTTCTAATTGGACTTAGCTTAGCACGGTCTCATCCTATATAAACAGGACCTAACCGTTAGCAAGATTTTACTCTTACACCCGCGAGAAACGGTTCAAAAGATTTTAAATGGGCTGTAGACTCTTGCTTACCCATTGGACTTACAATTTTCTCCCACTTATGATATACATTACCTACATAGTTCGGAATTTCACCCTCTGCAGTTTGATCAAGGCTTAAGTAGTCTGGATATTGAGCGATCTTAGTACATTCAATAGCTTCATCGAATAACCACTCTAGCTCTTTACCCTTACCATGCAGGTCTGAATCAAAGAGGAATATAAGTTTTGGAAATACAACAGGAACTTTACTCCCCGGCTTTCCTTGACCACCTTTTCTAACTTTCAAAATGGTCGATGCAATCAAGCTTCCCCACTTAGACTTATCATGTCCAAAGGAGAAGGATAAGACAATAATTCTAATACTTTCATACTAGTTTAGACTATATCATTAACCTTAACTAAAAAGGTTAGACAGCACTTCGGAGTCAAGAATTCCACATGACCCCTACTTCCTCACGGAATAGTCGTTACACCTTCTATAAATATTAATCATAGCTTGGCACGGTATTACCAGCTATCCTTTTCAGGACCTTAGGCTTTCTTAGAGAGCTTATTAATCACTCTTACCGTTAGCAAGTTTATTACTCACACCCTACATTTATAGGTTCACTGTCTTTTTCACTTAAGTATTACTACCTAAGGCCGCCCTATTTTATCTTGTTTGACGGAAAATCACCACGACAGCTTGCAACAGAACCGCTACTCATTTCAATCTGCTGGAAACCTGTCTCGGCCTCTCTTATTACTCTACCTACTGCATATTTCTCTTGTTTTTCTGGATCTACTGTACAACCTGCATCTTCCATTAACTCCTTATACTGGTTTAGGTAAAAATCATACGACTTCTGAGCATAAGGGGCAAGTACTGTATCAATCTCAGGTGCCGTTAATCCACCATACTGATTACCTGCTATCACACTAAGTACATCAGCAGTAACAGAAATTGCAGCCTGAAGTGATTGTGGTTCGTTGTATTCTGTATTAGACAACATAAAACCATTATCTAAGATCTTACCTAGGTTAAAAAGGCTACAGTTAAAAGTGTCAAGTCTAGCTGATTGGTCATGTGCATAGATATAACCATCAGACAGTGCTTCTCTTTCCATTTCATTCAGGAAGACTCGCCTGTATCTTTCCTTCTGTTGTTCTCCATATATCAGGCTTCTTTTCGTTGATACAAGGGAGCTATCACAATTTGCATTTGACTTATCTGCTTTGTATGATAGTTCTAGGGTCTTTGCATCAACAGCCTCCATTATTTTCTGGGCATCGATTTTATAATTTCTATACTGTCTATAAGATTCAGCCACCTTATTAAATCCACACTCATCCAGGGACACTTCAACTAGCTTATGTAGTTTCCTCACTGTTACCTCTGGCTCCTCAATCCTGCTCACTACTGCATCGCTTACCTTCTTGCAATCTTTATCAGTCATGTCAAATAATACTCTATCTGCACTTTTTCTGATAGCGGCATGAATCTTCTTAGGGTCGAATGCTTCAGTAAATCCGGCTCTCTTCTTTTTGACAATAATCTTTTCGACTTCCATCATTAGTTTTTCCTTCTTTATTATTATAGATTTTCATATTGAGACTCATCACTGAATCTCTTGTCATTTTCAGTCAACATGTTCCATAAATTTTTGACCAAGTACCTTTTCTATGTAGTCCTTGGCGTTTTCTATTTTTACTACACTATCAATCTTATTATACTCCTCTATAAACCTGACATACTTTCTCTGTTTCTCCAGGTAATCATTAACATCCTTGAAACAGCCTGCTCTATATTGATCTTTTAGTACTACGTTCCCTATAAAATCAGTGTCTTCCTGTACTAGTAGAATTTTCCTTACCTTGCAACCCCTAAGTAAGTTAAGTTCTTCCTGTATTGCCGACTCTATTACCCCAAAGTCTTCTGCTGATCCTGGAAAACGGGTCCTGAGTGTATGATAGAATATTGAATCACTAATACCTCTCTCAATAATGGCGCTTCCCTGTTCATTAATACAGAGACCGCTTAAAAATGATTCGAGTCCTACCAAGTGAAGAATGCCATAGTTCAGGTCGTTATATTCAGTCAGGCCATCAAAAATAGTAGTCTGATATTTTTTCCATGACTTGATTTTCGACCTCATTACTGGCAGATCATACTTGGACAATTTCGAATCGATAGTAGCGCTTTTCATAGCACCACTCATACCATAATAAATTTCTACTTCCATATTATCATTGTTCATTTCTATTAATAAGGCAATAATAATAGGAAACTTGCAAGATTGTACAGTTCGGAGAAGAAAAAAGTTAAGGAACGAACACAATGTCATTCCCTAACTGTTGCTTATGGTTTACTATAGTCGTATGCAATACCACCTGTTAAATAATCAGGCAGTCTAGGTCTAGCTTGTATACTATTAATGTTATTGCTTAGATTACCTGTAATTCTCCTCACTACAACTTGATCAAGACTTTTACTACCTGCCACAGAATCCCAAGTATCTGGAATACTTCCTAAGTACTTATTACTCTCGAACTCTCTCATGACAATATCAACCAGGTCATCGTTGATATAATCAGGAACATCAGACTCACACATCATAGTAAGTCGACCACTCCTAAACTTAACGTACACCTTAAAACTATCTTCCCACATATCTGGATTACTTAGCAGTACTAGTTCTAAGTCTGGTATCTTAGGCGGCATGTCGTTATAATAATTATAATCATACGTTAGTACATACCAACCAAGATCTGGACGAACAGTATCGGACTGTTCTATATTAAACATCCTACTTGTCCACCTACCACCCTTATCTCCGCTAAAATGTTTCCAATCTACTACCATTCTACTTAACATACTACTTACATACTAATTTTGTAATACCACTATCATTAAGACTAAGCTGTATTGACTTGTTATTGAATGCTGGGACAGACTCCATATGACTACAGAGCATGATGCATCCAATATTCATCTGACTAAGAAGATCAATACAGATTTCATGATTCTTCGCATCTAAGTGTTTCAAGAATTCATCCATCACAAGAAGTCCCATCCTGGTTACTACCTTAGACAGGAAATTAATATCAAGTATTGTTTTCTGTCCATCACTACAATTCTCATAGCTTACCTCATTTCCACCATCATTTATGTAGTGTGAACCAAGATCTAAGTGCTCAACCTTACCGCGTCTTGTTCTGATTACCTCATACTTAACGCGATTATCACTAAACTGCTCAGCGAGACGTGACATAATTTCCTCATAGATCTTACCAGTTGGGCCAGTAATTTCTTGATATCTTGCTAACATCTCTGCACTCTGACTAATCTTATCAAGTTCAGCCTGGCAGTTCTGAATAGTAGTGAGAGTTGAATTTCTATCACCCATTAATTGAGTATATTGATCCCATACCGACAAGTCACTTTCTATCTGTGCCATAGTCTCCATAAATCCTTGAGGCAGTTCAACTTTCATTGGTTCTGCTCCCATCCTACTTATAGAATTAACTACACTTTCTAATTGTGACTGCATTTGTTCTACTCTCTTGGCTAGGTCATTTATTGTATTAACCTCTACCATTAATTCAGCCTGTCTCTTGCTCAGATTACCCAAAATAGTCTTACAACCAGAGTCAATCTCATCCTTTGTAATACTTGGATACTGATTGAGGAATTTTTGATACTGCCCTGTCTGTTGATCGAGAAGTTCTTGTATCTTATCACTTAGTTCTTTCTTATGTTTCTCTAAGTGTTCCTGATTCTTTAGTTCCTGACCACAACTAGGACATACTTTCTTACTATCAAGTCCCCGAAGCTCAAAGTATAATCTCTTACCCTCTGACTTAATTTGTCCAAGATCCTGTAGTAATTTATTGAGGTTATCGATTTCTGCCCTAGTACTTTCAATTTCTGGACTAATCTGGCTTGAATAATCTCTCTGATCTGATTGTTTAGCTTGAAGTTCATTAAGCTGCTCCTCTAACATACCTCTCTTAGCAGTTAAGTTAGCAGTATTTGTTAGGTAATCATTATATTCTTTCCACGCCCTCTGTAAGTTAATGCCTTCTTGTTTTTTATTCAATAGCTCTTCCTTACTCAGTTGTGGTAATACTATGATACCTAATTTTTCATCAATATACTTAATAAGCTCATTGTTCTTATCAAGTGTTTCTCTCCAACCTTGTGCATCCTTAGTAACCTGTTCATATAGTAAGTCAGCTGCTTCGTGATATGTATCAATCTTGTCCATCTTATAGAACTTTGATACAATTTCAGATTTTCTCTCTGGCGTTACACAACCTATAAACTTTGGATGGTTTGAATCGAAGAAGTAAACATCCATATAATCGATGAATGGGAATCTAGTGTGAAGCTCAAGATCAAGACTAGCCTTATTGTTAGACTTTTGTTCTTCACCGTTAATGTAGAACTTCGTATATCCAGCACTACTCTTTCCCTTCAGTACACAACCTCTAGTGATCTTATAAGTACTCCCTTGGTATAAAAACTCTACCTCAGTCATACATTCACTTGCCCCGAATTGTACATACTCCTTGATGTTTCTATTTTCTAGGAATGCATACTTAATAGCGCTAAGCAAACTACTCTTACCACTACCATTCTCACCTGTTACAAGTATCTTATCCATGTCACTAAGGTATAGCTCAGTTTCATCAATACTTCTCCAATTCTTACAGTAGAACCGAGTAATGACAAAATTGAAATCTACTTCCTTAGACTCTACATCCTTAACACACTTCAGAATTTCACTATGTACACCCTGTAAGTTATTAGATCCAATTACATTACCTATTAACCCATCAATTTCTTCCCAGGCAGGTACATTAATATTATTTACATTTCCATTAACTGTGAAATTCTCTGGCTTATATACACTCCAAACACCAGTCTCATCATTCCAACCCTCAGCAAGTCTATCTGATGTATACTGAAAACGCATTAAGTTATTGTCGGGATTTAAGTTTACCCATTTAAAACTCTTATCCGCACAATCTAAAATAACACCAGTACTTTCTTCACTATCTGACATCTTACAGCGCTGAGGAATACCGATACTTACATACTTACCAAGCTGAGCAGGTCTATGTATGTCTCCACAAATAGCCAGGTCAAATTTACTTTCATCTAGTACCTGTGAATGAATCCTATCGCTGTCTGTATATGAAATAGTTGCATGAGTAAAGAGAACATCTAACTTACCATTTATCCAGGTTAAGTCAAATTCAGGCCTCCAATTATAGAAACCAATTCTCTTACCGTCTATCTCTACTTCCTTACAATCAGCATAATGTAAGTTAGAAGGAAGCATAACAGATAAACAGGAATCAGTAAACTCAGAAAAAATAGATTTATTATCTTGGTCATGATTTCCCCATATTATGTAACCAATACTAAAATTCTGCATTATCTTGTCTAGGAACGACTTAACCTCTGCTTGAACATATGGTCTATTAATTGTCTTCTCTAGTACATCCCCAGCAAAAACAATTACACTCGCTCCTTCAGACTTACCTACTTTTATTATATTATCTGCTACCTTCCTAGACTGAAATAATCTATACTTCTCACTAGGATTTCTCTGTGGGTAGTCGTGAATATGAATGTCACTTACTGCTAAGATCTTTGTCATACTGTTTTCATTAATGTTGAGTAATTATTCATTAACCATGTAAGAGCTGCATAAGAATGTTTACAGAGAGTTGTTGTCTTAGCTCCCTTCTTTGGTGCATTATTAACAGCAGGACCAAGTTCTATACTAGATCTCTGTGTAAGAAATAATGAATTCCTATGCGATAAGATATAAGCTGATCTATACTTGAAGTCAGAACAGTCACAGTATATCTTAACTCTATTATTCTGCCAATTACTTAGTGAAAAGTCTGGATCAAGCTCTATAAAAACTACGTGATCATGACCCTTTTCTGAATTGACCTTGAACTTTAAAACAATATGATAAACCTTGATTGACGGCGAATTAGAAAAGAAGGATTTAAACTTGGCTAATACTCCTTCCGGTTTTACCAAGTGATATACCTTCTGAAGACTCGCCGCACAACTACCAGCTCTACCAATTCTACCACTATCTATGTTCATCAGCTCACCAATTGTATACTGGCGGCCAAATAAACTACCTAATACACTTCCTAACATAAGGCTTAATATATTTCTTCCTTACTCTGGGTCACTGTATTAATGCTCCCGGTTATACTCACGATCTTACCAACGTTCTTGAGATAGATACCAGAAAAAGTCGGCACCTCATTTTCATTTTCGTTGTTTGTATAGACTGGCTCAGCAATACCCTCACTCAAGACTATACCATTTTTCTTAATCTCTTTGGTAATTTCATTAAACTCATAAACACTACCATCAATTGAATTAATTTTTACCATACTTCAAAAATTCTCTATTAAATCTACTTGTAAAATTATTATAAAAACTAAAACTACTAATACCTGTCATACCAAATTTATTACAGAACGAAAGCCAATCACTATATGGTTTAATCGTCCCAAAATTAGGTAAGCCATTATGTATTATATCTTTTGCCTCCTCTAATCCAGGATATTTCCAAAGGTCAAAAGATTCATACTGCTTCTTAAAAAGTTCTACATCATTAATACTAGAATAATCACCCTCTAAGATCTCAGCAATTACCTTATCACCCTTTGTACCTTTCTTTCTCGTTACTCTCATCCCATTATGTCCCAGACCAATTGCATCACAGTAAGCCTTATATTGATATAACCTGAGCTTTCCTTTAAATTCATCTGGCATCTCATTATAAATTTCACTGTATGTTCTAATTTGTGGACCATTCTTATACCTACTAGTTGGAATCTTGAAGTAATCCATCTTAGGTGACAGGGAGTAGAGTAAGTCGGAGTCTTTTGTTATGATTACGCTAGGTTTGTTATCTATTTCATATAACTCCCTACTCGCTAAGTAAACCAAGTTATCATATTCCCAACCTGGCACAAAGAACGATGGCACTCCGAAATCCGCTAAGTGTTCAATTATTGCATACTTAGCCGTTCTTCTTACTTCATTACTATAAACCTGATTTTCTGCTGTCTCAATCTCCTCCTTACTAACACTAGGGTCACTCTTAAGCTCTTCTAGTAATTCCCTTGTCATGTAAGTATCTTTTGGTGATGCGGTGCCTTTCTTTGAACTAATATCACCTCTACTGTCTTTATACGCACCCCCAAGTAAGTGAGTCGTATAGTAGCCACCAAAATCCGGAGACCATTTATCACAAATAAATACGTACTTATCTGCAGTAACCCCAAAATCACGAGGTATCTTATTCAGTGTATAAATGCAACTCTTAATTAAATCACCCACTGTATATTCTCCTGCTTTTTTACCTGCCGAGATACCGTAATGATTTCTCGCTAGAATATAACTATTGTCAATTAGTGCGTACTTATATTTGTTACCTGAATTCATCTATTTGGTTTGTGAATAAAAAGAACAGAAGAAACCTATACTATAAATCTCTTCTGTCCATTTGTCTATGAGTGCTTACCCTCTAAATTAGAAAGGTAAGTTATTTCCGTCTGAACCAGTAGGATTACCAAAACTTGATCCTCCATACTGCTGCTGACCATTACCAGGATTAACTGGTGCACCTGTAATACTATCGAAGTGTGCAGCAGGTGGTGTGTTGAAAGGATCTGTATTCCTACCAACTACTTGCTCAGGATTATTAGCTACGTTATTATTATCGTAACCACCCTGTGCAGTATTACCCTGCGCTGAACCTGACATACTAGCAAGAACTGGATCATTTGTTGCCTGACCCTGCTTGTTAGTTGGTGTCTGATTCTTTAACACTGTCTTATTAGTAGCATCTATTGCCTTCTTGATTTCCTCAAGAGTATTACCACCATTAGCCTTTTCCATCTTAATTCTGGTAAGCTGGTCTGTCATATACTGGATTGTTTCCTCCATGAGTCGTCTGTTGAAAAGACGCTTCTCATTTGATGGTGTACCTTCCTCACTTGGTGCAGCTTGCCAACCTAAGAAGAGCTCAACTGGATTTTCCATAATCTGAGCTGCCTCCTCTGAGATATCTGCATTCTCTGTGATAGGTACTGGACTAACCTTATGAACCACTGATACATTAAAACCAGGGCCACCAGAATTAGCACCAATTGACATCATCACGAAACCCCTACGACCTGTCAAGTCTCTATTGTAGGTCTGAGAAATCCAATCCTTGTTAATAGCGCTCTCAGTGATGTTAGTATCCTCAATGTTACTGCTCACTAAGTCCATGAAACTCTTAACAGTCACCACAAACAAGCCATCAAAATTCTGACGAGCTGCTTGCCTTGTATTACCCTCCTGCCAAAAGTTCATAGCGTGTGCACAGAAGATAGTATAGTTCTTCTTGCGAATGAAGTTCTTAATAACCGGATCCATTGCATGTTCACGACCATCAACCTCCTTGTAGAGCTCATCAAATATTGCATAAGCCCTGTCAAGTACTGCCTCTTCATCAGCTGTCAAACTACTAACCTCACGGCCAGAATCCTTATCCTTAATCTTATAAGCTGACTTAGGAAGAATTCTAATCCAAGCATCATAAACAGTTTCTGCACCGTCACTACCCATATTCTTGCGTGGCATTCTAACCTCACGCGTTCCCATAAGTGTGACATAAGGGAAATCAGATACAGTACTATTCATTGGTAGTAACTGATATTTACCTAAGTTTCCCTTGAAGTTACAGAATACCTTCTCAATCTGCTTCTTCTTTTCAAAATTTTTGCTCTTGGTCACTGGTTTAATTTGACCAATTTTCTCTAAAAAAGAATCTACATTGTTAAAACTCATAAAACTTAAAATTTAAAATAAAAACTTGTAATTTAAAATAATTCACTAGTGAGAGACTTTAATTCTCCCACATTAATAAGATTTCTAAACGATCTGAGATGACACTATAAAATTAGCCATCCCCTCTCTATATATAAGATATCTAGATGCACTTACCTACATTTATTACCACTACAAGATAACCTTATTAGTCTTCAGTAAGTCCATATCAAGATAAGTTTTTCCTAAGTTAATACCAACCTGATGTAATGCCCAACCAATAGAAGTAAGATTCCCTAGACTATCCATTACCACACACTTAGATAATCCCTCTAGCTTAGGAAAAAACATACTAACCTTATCTGTATCTGGCATCATATCAAGCTGGCCTTCTTCTAACCACTTAACTATGTCACCCCCAGGAAAACTCAAGACATCACCATTCCAACAAAGTGAATAGTTAACTCGCATAATGTAAGGCTCAAAATGAACTCTCCCTACCAACGACTTATCACTCAACTGTATACGACTAATGATATGATTTCGCCGCTCTAACATCTTATATATATTCTCAAGCGGGTAGTCAAGACGGTTAATAATAATGGTCTTGTTAATAATATAAGACACCTCCATAGGATTTACAAATATATTACAAGCTCCCATCTTAGAATTAACCGGCTCCTCTAAATAGATAGACTCAATATAAGACTCAACTCCATCATTAAATACCATAAGCAGTATCTAGCCAAAATTTATTATCACCTAGTTCAAAAAATACAGACTCACCATAATCCTCCATATCTTCCTCTGTGCTCTCCCTAGCATAAACAAAAGTAAGTTTCCTAAGTCGGCCCTCCTTATTAACCGCCCTAATGTTATAAAGAAATTGACTTGGTATGCCCTCTACTACATCAGATGGAATAGAAGAAAATGGTATAGGTAAGAGATCATCTACACTGTCACCCTCCGCAAATATATCGGCAGGATCAACTACCTCAAAATAAATAACTTTCTTTTTCTTCGCCATACTATTAATTTAAAATTTATATTACTACATATAAGGGATTACATAATAAGTAGACGTAAAATTGTCAGCCTTCATCATTCAAACCCATAATAAACTCTCTTAATTTATCACTAAGGTAGAACCAATTATCTCCTCTACACGCCTTAAAATTCTTGCAGAGGTAATTCTTAAGCAATTTATACCTCTCAATAGTACCTTCTATCTTTTGTATAACCCTAAATGATGGATTACACTTAGACATCCTATTAATGAAAGAATTTAATCCCTTATCATTCCTCTCATATACTACATCAACAACACTGAAATAATTGTCTAGGTTCCCTTCTTCACAACCAAGAGTCTCTATAAATACTATCATACCTTCTTACTTATTATTTTTAAACCATTTACTCTCTTATCGTCTGCCTGTATCAAACATTTTTTAGTATCGAAGTAATTATTTAAATCGTTAGCCTTTGCAGTGGCTTTGTAACCTATTCTCTTATAGATCTCAGACAACTTAGTCTTAATATAAGTATTGATATAAGACTCACCTACATTAAACTCTTTATCAATCTCCTCGAATATCTTATCATCCTCAAAACTGATAATATTTAATTTCTTGTCAAGTTCGGATGTTTTATACCATACTGACTTACATTTATCAGGACCTAAGATAGTAAGGTATTCTTTAAATCTTTTTTCCACTATAGAATCAAGAATCACAGTAAAGATATTATTCCCGGCAAAATGAAAATCACACAAGTACTTCAGCTTTGCCTCTCTGCCTGGTGTCTCATTATATCCACTAAAAAATCTATTAAGTAGGTCTTTCTCTTCTGCAGTAAAATCCGGCATATCCACTTTATAGTAATCTTTCATGAACTTAAAGATATCATCTAATCCAGAATCAATAAAGCAATTTATCAATCCGGTTAAGTCCCCATTATAAGAACCTTCTATTAGTTTCCAATTCTTAAGTAGGATGCCTTTGTACTTTTTAAGATAATTATAAAAATTCCTTCTCTTACCACTTAAGTTTTTCTGTAACTTTATAATATCTTCTCTAGTGTTGATACTTTCTATAAACCTCTCTACTTCATCATCTAATATAAATAATTCAGTCCTATCTTTATATCTCTTACCAATAGAGTATAGATAGTAGTGTAGTATCTTTTCACATTTTCTATCAAAGCCCTTATCAGATAAAACTTTCATTAATCTGAAGTTAAAGTTGTGCGTATTATAAGTCTCCATTCTTTTTGTTAGATTTTCTGTGAAACCTATTTTAACTACAACAACCGGCTCTCGTACACTATCACCCCCAACGAACTCTATAAAATAAATCATAAATTATCTCTCTTTCTTACTTATCAATTTCAAACCGTGCACTCTCTTACCGTTCTCACTAATCAAACAATCCTTAGTGTCAAAATAATTACTAAGATCTGTTGCTTTAGCTTTTATCTTATAACCTACTTCATCATAAATCTCACCTAACCTAGTTTTTAGATAAGTATTGGTATAAGACTCGCCTACAGTAAACTCACTAATTATTCTAGAGCCTAAGAAATCAGTATCAAAACTTAATACACTCAATCTTCTATCCAGTTCTGACGTCTTATACCAAGTAGCCTTACAAACATCTAGACCTAGGACGTTAATATATTCGGCAAATCTCTTTTCATGAATCTGATTCAGAATCGATGTACTACCTACCCTCTCACAATATTCGCAGAGATATTTAAGTTTATATTGTCTAGAACTTTGCTCTTCGTAACCTTTAAAGAATTCCTCAAGCTCTTCTACATTATCAACAGTACTAACATTACCTAGTTCATTGAAGACGGTAAAACGGCTTGCATAATCCACTTGTTGTATTTCATAAGCTCTCATTTCAGCCACCATTACTAAGTTATTAAATACTGGCACAAGCTTTGTCTCTCCGTCAACTTTTATTTTATTAACGGCCACAAAATCAGTCTTGTAGTTCGTAGCCTTAGCACCAACTTGGTATTTTACTGACAAAGCCGCTTGCTCTTTACTATTACCTTTGTCAAACACAGATAACAAGCTCTCAGTATCTTCGGTTTTCTTTTTCAATTTATTTTCAAAAGTTTCTGGCGTTACTTCTTTACCTTGTGATAGTGTCTTATAGAATAATACTGCTTCATTTCTCCAAGGGTTTTCTTTTAATCTTTGACGCCCTAGTATCTGGGGTAGGTCTAGAGATATATCGACTGCTAAGGTGTCTAAATCAGCATCACTAACCACAAAACTCTTAGCATTATCAGAATAAAAATCGGCTCCTAAGTAGACTGTTCTGGTACAGAAGGTAAACATTTTTCTAGGCTCATCTCTTAATGGAACAGTACCAATGTTAAATTTCTTACCAAGTGACTTACGAATTCTGTTAACATTCTCTTGTGTATTAGCTACTAAAATATTTACTTGGTCAGGTGCTAACTTTGACTTTTTGATTATACTAGTGATATTATTCACTGAGTTAACATAGAAAACTGCTTCCTTTGATTCTACCTTTCTAATACCTTTCTCACAAGTTTCATCTTTAACGTACCGATGATCAAAGTTACCATCTAAGTAGGACCGTATGATAGGAGTAACTTCAGTAAGAACACCTTTTAAGTTTCTAGTTATGATCTTAGGCTTATCAACTCTACCTGGGTCAAGTGCTTCCCAGTCTAAGTCATAGTAGGGTAAGTCTTTAAATTCCTCCAACATCTCAAGATACTTGTCAATCATTGGTGTGGCACTTACATAACATACTCTTTGTACTCCCTGTAGGTTCTCAACAAATTGTAATTCTGTGTCAGATTTAAATTTACTATCAGTGAATATACTTTGAAATTCATCTATCACCACTTGGAACTTCTCTAGACTGTCTTGGTGTTGAATAATATCTTTGACAATTCTGAAAGAGTCATAAGTAACCAAGATTTTCACAGGCTTATTCTTCCACCTACACTCCTTTATGTAAGTACTGATTTTGAAAGTAAGGTTATTAAAGAAGGTAGTTTTTTCCTCCTCCTTTTTCTTTAACCTATCAAGATCAGGTTCTTTATCCCTACTTCTATCCCTTGTAAGCTTGGTAAGATCTTTATCAGTACCAATCTCCTTTTCATATTCGTTTACTAATAAGAAAACATCGTCCCTGTGCTGATCATACTTATTCTGTAGTAAGATCTTTCTAGGACTGCACAAGATGACATCCTCATTATTAGTAATACAGTATTCGGTAAATCCACACCCTGGTATTTGCTTATTCAGGATGTGAGGAAAGTCAAAAATACTGTAATCTTTCCATTCACTCATGTACCTAATTTTCTCTGGTACGTCAATTGTTTGTTTAATCATAAGCTTCTATAATTAACTTTTATTAGTATTTTGTTAACATATTTTTCGAGATATGGTACCGTCGCTGGGAGCTAGGTACCACACTCGCATGGATAAACCATGCTATATTTCTATTATACCTATAAGTCTTTTAAAAGTAGAAATATGTAAAAATGTACGTTTTCAATTAACCTAGAAAAGGAAGAGCCTAAGTAAACATTAGGCTCCAATAAAATCGTACATATAACAGAGCCTCCAATAATTTCTCCACTACACTCTCCACTACCGCTCCGAGATGCAGTTCCGCCATTATTTCCGACTCTTAAAAAATGTTAACGGAGAAGTACCATCTAGTCTTTCTCATTTTATCGATTCATACTCCGACTTCGCTCCGTAGAATCTCAAAATTTCGCAAGCCAGAGAAAATCATATAGTCTTCTTCAATCCCTTAAGGCGAAGCCGTATAGTGAAATGAATAGTGATGCCGAGAGGAGCGAAGCGATTTGAGGTATCGTCTACTACTATTCATTTTGCTAGTTCTTTCTGTTATGGAACTTCTTCTGTTTCCTCATTCAATTCCCGTTCCGCTTGCACTCCACTTCATTTCATTCGTCAATCCAGAAGTAACTTTTATTCAAGCAAGTGTGAACCTAGCTTACCCTTTTTTCATTCGGGTAAGAAAAGTGTGCAGGGTACGAAAATTGCACACACAGATACGCGCGCCGGGTGGGATGCAAAAAAAATGGGGCGCAGGATTATTACTTCCCACGCACCAAGTCATTTTATAGTCTCTGAATTACACTCTCCGCATACTTAATGGGTTCGAATGCAGTCAGTTCTTTTAGTCTCGTCTTTAGCGCTTTAATTCTTTCTGTTGTATCTTTATTTTTTCTAAGATAGCTAATTGGTTTTAACATTACTGCGCTAACTACCTCTGCTTCTAATCCCAGCTCATTAATTATCTGACGGTCACTCGCTTTTGGGTTTACGTTGATAATATAGTTTGATACGATTGGGAGAGCTGTTTGTACTTTTATATCGAACTTAGTTTTTTCTATGTTCCTTCTATTTACTTCTCCCACCAGACCTATGAAATTATCTAGTGTATATTTCAACCAATCTCTCAACGGTATTCTAAAAGCAGATTTTCCGTCAGTTACATTGAGCTGATAGGTAGTGGCATCAAAACAACATTGCCTACATAGTGTTTCAAGTCCCTCTAGTTTCAGTGAGCCTCTATTACTAACAAGCCCGACAAACATTCTAGGTCCTTGTTTTGTTGTCATATCTTCCACAAATACCTGCCCTAGCTCTACATACTTATCGATTTTTTTCAGGTTAGGTGTGAAAATGCATGTATCACCTTCAAACATAAATCCATCCTTGCCATCTTCATTTGTATAGGGTTTGAGTTTGTATGAATAGATGACCCTTCCTTTACCTGTCTCCCAAAGCCTATGTAGTTCTGAATTTTTCTTATCTATTAAGAGGTTTACATTTGGTTCTAGGAGGTTTGGATCATCTTCTACCAGCGCCTTATACATTGATACTGGTGAAAAGTTTGGATAGATAGTGCTAATACCATATCCAATTCCCGATACCAGTGATTTCATATAGAGTGCCAATGGAAATACAAGTGATAAGCTTTCTGGTTCTAGTGGTCCTTGTGGCGATTCTACCATCTTAAGACATTGTAAGTTAGGCCTCAAGATTTCACTATACAAGTTACTCAGCATTGTCTTTGTATACCTAGGAGACGCAGCTGGCTTTTCATCCCCTAGTATAGATTTAGTACCAAAACTTCCAGATCCACTCATAACACCACTTCTTACCATTGATGCAAGTAGTGGTTCACATCCAGTTAAGCTATGGGGATGATAAGAAGCCATACCATTCAAGAGCTTAGAACTAGGTTGTAATTCACCCTTTGGAAACTGAAGTGCTGAATAGATTAACCTTCGATAACTAGGTTTACATCCATCACTTACATTTGCTAGTGCCCTCTCTGTATTAAGATAAGTTGCACCATTAACAATTGCTTCCTCAGTTTCCTTACCAATCGCTTGCTCTAGGATCTCTGCGAATACTGTTTCTTTTAATTTATCTGCCTTACTTTTTCTAGCCATACCATTATTAATCTTTAAAGTTATATGGATTTGTTAAGATTCCTCTGTTAGTGAGCAATTTCTTTCTCTCGTTTATATCTTCATTTAACGCCCTAGAGTAATCAATACCATCAGGCGTAATCTTAATAAGTCTTCTAGTTGACTCATTAAAGAATATATCCTCTACTTCACCAGTCTCAGGTGAAAGGCTTCCCAGGCCCTTGAAACGAGAATAATGGCATTTTTCATCCATATCAACTGGAAAACCTGTCTCTACATCATACTCATCATCTGGGTAATAGTATTGAACCTTTCCAGTTGTCTTGCTCTTGCCTTTCCATAGAGGTGATATTGCTCTATATACAAGTCCAAGTTCTATCATAAAACGGGCGAACTTGCTAAAGAGATATAATAACTCTGTAGCTATTAAGTCGCCATCGGGGTCAGCGTCTGAGCTGATGATTATTTTACCATACCTGCTTTTTTGTTTTATGATTTCTAGTGCTTCTTCTATTGTATTACAGTCTTTTGTTACATTATTCACATCAAGACCTAATCCAATTACTTTAAAAATACTATAAATTGTTTGGCTCTCCATTGCTCTCTTAGCTGACGCATTGGTAACATTAAGAATCTTGCCTCTCAATGGAAGAATTGCCTGCTTTGTTGTATCAGGGCGTGCAGTAACTAAGGATCCGGCCGCTGATAGACCTTCACAGTTACTAGCAAACACACCAGACGCAAGTGGAAAGTTGTGTAGTGGATTATCTACTTCAAGACAATATACATCTTCAGTAGTATTTATTATCTCTACATCAATCACAGTATCTACACTACTTAAGGACATTAGTTTCATTCCTTCTGTTAGGTATTGTGCTTCTACGTATTCACCACTGCTTAATAGAATTTTGTGATCTAGTGTACACCTAAAAGAGTTATTATCATTTAATCTTATCTCTACGATCTGATCTACACTCTTTATTTTCTCAGCTGCAATAATTCTGGTCTTTGTTTTATTACCATTCTTATCACAAGAGAAGGTATATAGTTCTTCACCATTTTCTATTCTTCCTACTAAGTCTTTGAATGCAATCTTTTCATTATTACATGTCAATATTTCAGTATCACCTGTAAAGCATAGAAAGAGTTCACATGCCATTCTATCTTTTCCAGTTGCCTCAGCGAATCCAGGTACTAGGTCATTCTTACTTCTATACAGTCCAACTCCGCTAGCACCATCCATCATTTTTTCGGCCAACTCAGCAGCACCAATATCTTTCATTGATTCTGCCAGTTTATTCAGCTTACTAACATGAAGGTCCCAATAGTCAGAGTTTTTCTTCATGATTTTTTCCATATCCTTAACGACATCTCCAAAATCAGTTACCTTGACCTTAGTAATACTCTTCAGTCTTGTTTTTGTCTGACTGTCGAACATTACCTCACCTGCCAATAAAATAACACATACACGAAGACCATTTAGGAGGTATTCATGTCTTATCTTATATACATCTTTCAGTGCGGTTTTAAAGCATGATTCAGCAATAGTTATGTGTTGTCCTTGATTTACATCTAGGCCATTAACAGATCCCATTTCTACTTTATTACCAAGTTTAGGATCTACTTCAAATGTCACATAAATACCGACCTGTTTATTAAAAGTATCATCCTTTGGCTCTATGTATCTAACTAGCTCAAATTTATAAGGCTTAAATGTATTGTTTATCTTTTTACCATCTACATATACATTTACTTTCCTGTTATAGAATTTTTCCTGTATCATTAAGAAGTACTGTAAGTTTGTTACTGGTACTTCCGCCTTAGTTGATTCAAAGATCTCAGGGTCAGGTTTAAAGAACACAATAGTACTAAGATCTCTAGGTACTGATTGATAGTTTTTGATACCTTTGAACATTAACTTCTCGATATCACCAAGTCTACCTGCTGATTCTAGTACCTTTTCACCCTTGACACACTTAACAAAATAATACAAGTCCCCCTTACTACGTGGTCCTGCATTATTCCAAGCTTTTTCTACGTCAGGTATTGATTTATTGTAGTTATGTTCTCCGATTCTAGATAATAGCCAATATTCTTCACTTAGGAAATTTGTTGCACTACTACCTACACCATTCATACCTACCCTTGAAACCTCTGTATTACTGAATTTAGATCCACTATGTAATTCAGAGATACTAAGATATGCTTGTGTTGACCCTGGTTTATCTGGTGACATTGCGATTGGTATCCCTCTACCATTATCAGCAACGAAACAGAAACCATTAAAGTCTCCACTCACTAGGATTGAATCTCCATAGCCTGCAGATATTTCATCTCCCGAGTTATCAATAATCTCACGAAGTAGTACATTAGCATTTGAGTTATCTCCAATATACATACCCCATCTTCTTCGGACTGCATCTCTCGGTTTTAGAAATTCAATTACTTCTTCTTTAATCTTCTTTGCCATTTTATAATTATATTTTTATAGTTATTCTCATACTATTAAGAATTGAGTGCTGTCTAATTGCAATACACTCAATTATAAGGAATGTAGGTGAAAATAAAAAGAAAAACATACTAGGGTTTATTCCAGTATATCTTTCCTTACTACCTCAATTAGATCTTCTGGTGGACTAGTTGCGTAGTCTAGTAATTTTTCATAGGTCTGCCATTTAAGGAAGCATTTTGAGCATCCTAATTCCTCGACCAGTATAGATTGCTCAGTTACTATATTATCAATAGACTCCCTAACTGCATCCTCTATTATGGCTTGGTTAGGGTAGTAGTCATCATCTAGTCCATGTACAAACTTAGTACGATCCAGGTCTTTATTGAATTTAGAGTTTCTGATCTCGTCTAGGTCATAAACAGTAATAGCGTCTAGTCTCATACTGGTTATTTTTCCGTCAGACTTCACCTTTACTAATTCAACCTCCCATAGTTTCCCACTAAATAACCTGACTGCACTATATTTTGTTAGCACCGGATATAAGTAACCGTACGATAACATAAACATAGGTTTTATCGTTTTCATTTTCCTACTACCTCTATTAAGTCTTCTGGTGAGCTATCTATGTAGTTCTTCATTTTATTATAGTCTGGCCATTTAATAAATTTTTTTGAATTTCTTAATAATAATTCTTGCGAGATTCGTATAGTATCTACCGATCTTTTTTTCGCCCGTCTTGTTAATTCACTATTTGGATAATAGTTATTATCTAGTTCATATAGGACTTTAATACGATCCATTTCATCTTTGTAGCTAGAGTTTCTAATTCTATCTAAGTTATATATAGTAATTGTATCTAATGATTTATTAAAAAGCGCCCCGCTGACCAATACTTGTGCTACTTTTATTTCCACTAGCTCTACTCCACGTAATTGAATTACACTAAATTTTGTAAGTATTGGGTACAAGTTCCCTCCTATTAATTCGAATATTGGTTCTATTGTTTTCATTTTTCAACTAGGTCTATAAAAGTTCTATGGTCGTCTCGAAAAAATTTCCTAAGATGTTCAAACTCTTTCCACTTCAACTTACGCTTCTTATCAATAATAAACTGTTTTATTAAACTACCACTCATGTGGAAACTTATTTCTTCTAGTGCTATATTTATTGCACGACTAATAATAGGTCTTGGTGGGTAGTAGTCATTATCTAGACTAAATGACTTCTTTACACCTTTTAATGTTAATGGAAATACATCACTAGGGCCCAATAACTGTGGCGATAAGTTTTGATTAAGTGTATTAATACCATTACTTGTTTGTACTATAATGAAAGTGTATACTTCTAAGTCCTTATGGCGTAAGATAAGTGTTTCAAATTTTCCTAATACTGGATAAACAGTTCCTTTTAATAAAACAAACCTAGGTTCCATTATCTTAAGTTATAATATTTTATCAATTTCTCAGGACTAGTTTTCATATTCAGTTCTATCAGTCTCTTTCTCTTAATAGTTATCCATTTATTTCCCAACAGACTACTAGGTATTTGTTTACCTCGGTTTAGTAGAATGCTTTTAGTATTAATAGATTTAAGAGCAGACTTAGTAGATTTCTTTACTACTCTGCTTGTTCTATAGTACCCTTTAGCTTTGAAATACCTAGATAGAGATACAATATCCTCTTCAGTCAGTTCATCTTTTTCTATTATACGAAAACTTCCACTGATATGAAAAGGCTCTTTATTAGTATCTAGCACGATAGCTTCCTTAGATATTATATATAAGTGCTCCGTATTAGAATAAACTAAGACATCGAACGTTAATATGACTGGGTACACAGAATCATTGTAAACATTTCTTATAAATTTAGCGTCCACCATAAAAATTGGTTCTTAGAATATAGGTTTGGTCTATGTTATCTTCAACCTCCTTTAACTCCTTTAACATTTTATTTTTCTGTGCCCATTTTTTGCAGATCCAGTCAATTTTATTTTTACTATAATTAATAGACTCACGAAGTTCCACTAGTATAAAATTCTCTATATCATCTTTAGTGATATAGTCACTATAACTGTTGATAATAGTTTTGTACGCCCTACTTAGATTAATATAATCAGTGTAGTTGTTACCTATTAGGTCTTCTTCGTAATCCATAAATGCTAGTTTGGGCCCTTTAAGTTCATCGTATACTACAAATATCCCTACCATATTATCTTTATTTATTACAATCTCTTGATCGTCTCGGATAGCTATTGGTATATAGTAACCAACAAGATTTAATAGTTCTCTATGATTACTATTATTTACTTTGAACTTTCCTAATCTTTCTATATTTTTTTTCATTGAACTCAGTTTTCATAAAAATCAGTTTTTAATATGTAAAGTTGATCAATATCGTTCTCAATTTCTTCTATAGCTTTGAGGAGTTTATGTCTCATAATCCATTTGTCACAGAACTTATAAGTATCTTCTCTGCAGGACTCTATATATACTTTTATTCGCTCTCTTACAAACTCTTCTATTTCAGATCTGTAAACTTTTTGTTTACTATTAATCTTCAACAAATCAGGCTTAGATAGATTACTAATATTTGTATAATCCTCTAATATCTTAAGTTCAGAGAAGCTTAATGTAATTACTGGTGGCACACGGTCACTATAAACTACTACACAGAGTGCCTCACTCCTCTCGTCTATAGTCATACATCCTTTGTCCCAATTCATTGAGGGAAACACAATGTAACCAACGAGATGACTAAAATTCCAGTATCCACTAGCACCTGCCACGCCACTATTCCTAAACTTTCCAAGTGCATTTATACGTTCTACTGGTAAATTCTTCATTAACATCTAGTATTAATTCATTTGCGTCTAATTTTTTGATAGACTCCTCAAACTTCTTACGATTATTCTCCTCAGCCCACTTAAGATTGTTTCTGTATTTAAAGGTACTAGTAATACATTTAAACAGGTCGTGTTTTATTTGATCCAACGCATGTCCTATACCTTTATTTATATCAGACTTGCTCGGGTAAAATTTATTATCAAGTCTATAATAAGACTTAACATTAAACAACCCTGTTTCAGTGAGGTCTGAGGGTTTTATTATCTTAGTTGTAGACTCATGACATATGATGATCTTGTCTAGGACTTTTACTACTAACTTTATTACACTTTTTACTTCAGTGTTTTTTGTAAATTCTGTAGGTGCTATTAAACTTTTATACTTTACCAGTACTACACCTACCGTTCCTCCTTTTGTTCTAATAAAACTAGGATCCATAAAACTTATCATTTATTATACAGTATAGATCTTCTTTACTGGACATAAGATCATCTATCTGTTTATCTAATTTACATACCTGCGGTGCTTTTTTAAACCTAGTATGTGCAAAACATCTTATACCCTCTAACATGCCATCTACATTTAGAAGAATATGCTGCTTTATATTAGGTAGCTTAACTAGCTTTTTATACTTACTTATTGTTTGCTGTTCTGAGTTAGTAAGTGTATTATAATCATATAATACTTCATCTACGTCTAAGTTACCCAACACGGAAATAATAGGACAAGAACCCATTGAATTATAAACAATAGTAAATAGGTTTATGTTTGTTGGAATTATTTCTTCCTTATCTACATCCAGTTTAAAATTGTTAAAATAGCCTACTATGTGGTATATAGTAACAACTTCTCCGTAATTAAATTTAAAAAACTTACCTACAATGTTATCAAAGCCTATAATTTTCATCTATTAAATCTATTATCCTATCTTCTATGTTACTAGAAGCTATTTCCAATTTCTTTAGGAGATATTTTATTCTTACGTGTTTATCTGAAAACTCTCTTTGATGAGTTTTTATATAGATCTCGATATCCTCCATTCTAGTTTTCATAAAATCTATAGCAACCTTTCTAGCGTCTTTCTTTAACCTATCAACTATAAGATCATCTCTCATAACACAAGCTGCAAACTCATCTGTAAAAAACTTCCAGTCTAACTTATAAAAGTTTTTAATTCTATTACTGTCTATTACATCAAATGTATAATGTTTCATATTATACATAACTACGTATTCAACAAGGTGTGACGCATCTGGCTTTGCACTATGAAATATTAATATAGGAAAGAGACACCAATTAAATTCTTTTTCATCTTCTAAGTCATTAAATCTGGCTACTAATATAGATTTTGCCATTATATAATAATGTGTATCTTATATTTTCTATAAATTGTTTTCTTATTCTTTTCATTATTAATAAGGTATCTAGAGGGAAAAATAGAGTACGTTTATGACATACTCTATTTATTAACTACCCCAGTCTATTTCCCATACCATATATTTTTCTGGGTTCTTTTCTAACTCCTTTAACTCATTCATAGCCCATCTCTGTATTGGATGTTTTAAATTTTTTCTATCTAATACAGAACTATACTTGCTTCCCCATCGTTGCTTTATATTATTTACTGTATAAAACCTTGCCCTGGATATTAACCAATTCCTATGTCTGTTTAGATATATCTCTTCTTTTCGTCCCTTGCTTATTGATACTATTCTACCTTTGTAAGCATCTAGAGAGAGTGAATAGAAATTATTATTTATAAAGCTATAGCACATGATGGAAATGTACTCTTCATCATCATAAATGGTACAACTCCTATATGCATTGATAATTAAGTAAGAATCGCCATCATATCCTAGTAGTATTTTTCCATTAAAGTCTATAGTCTCTCCCACAATACTACCTCCAGTTTTAAATTATCTAGGTTCTTATTAAATCTATTATATTCTGGGTACTTAAGAAATTTCCATCTCAACGACGCCCCAATCGTACCTATCTTAGTAATTTCACGCTTTTGATAAATTCTCAAGTCCTTCAGCACCTTATCCTTATTTATACTATCACACCAATCCCTATCTGGTGAAGTTGCTGTAATTAAACTACAAGGTGCTAACATAAGAATTTCGCCGCTCTCTAAGGAAACGATGAACATAGTACATTTATCAATCTCACTATTCAATGATAATCCTGCATTGTCATAAGGTGAGTAGTTAGGAATTTCTGCGATACCTACTATAATACCTAGCTTATCATCTAACTTCACTTTCTCACCCAGGAATTCTTTACTTTCTTCTGTTATCACTGTTCTTTCTATTAATTACGCCTTGAACCATAAGTGCAGCCATATTCAACAACCTACTTATTATTTGTTGAAATATCTTGCACTTGGTATTTTGGCGTATAGTAACCAAGTATTAATTTCTCTGGGCAATCTATGTACTCTTTATAACCCTGAATTGCCCTCTCATAGCTTGGGTATTTAGGGTATCTTTTTAATAGGTCCAAGTTTAGTAAGTTCATACTATGTTCTATCCACGTTAACATTTCACTTTTTACTTGTTCTAGGGAGAGCATATTTTCTCCTACTTCTTTAAAAAACTCACGCACCTCATCCTCAGTTAGTTCATCTTCATCTAGAAATATCTTGTCATCTGTGTAGAATGTTCTGTAAGTCTCCCCATTCCGATCAATGAAATACTCAAGTGGTCCTGATTTTATTTCATTCCCAGTAAAAACAAGATGAAGGAGGGGTATAAGTACAAGACCTCTAATTTTTCGGCCCTGTCCAGTATTTTCCATCATAAACTTACCTGCTCGATTTTCAAAAACCTTATCTTCCAATGCTAACTACTGCTTTTTGAGGGTTCACAATCAGGTCTTTAATAATATTATCCTGCCTTTTTTGTTCAATCCACTTTACCTTACTCCGATTTTTTCTTCTGTTCTTATACTCACTTGATCTTCTAATCTGTAAGTGAAAGTTTCTTATAATTCTTAACATGTGTCTTCTTATTCTCTTGTTGTATCTGCTCTTAATAGTACCATCAGATCTTAGTATAAATCTATACTCTTTTATGAGCGACTTAGTCTGAAGAACATAAAAACTACTTAAGTCATATACCTTATGATCTTCCATATTATATACTAAGTAATATCCTGGACCAGACACTGCTACTACAAAGTCTGTTAGTATGATATTATGGTCTACATATTTTACACCTTTAAACACTCCCACTACAGGAAGCCACCCAATGACTGTACTTACCATATTAACCATTTCCTATCTCCCCTACTTTTAGTATATACTTGTTTGGGTCTTGTCTTTTATTTAGTATGGTATGCTTTACCATATTAACCTTAGGATATTTTTTTAAGGTATATAATCCTTTAGAGTTTATAAATCTATAGTAATTATTATGGTTTAGTCTGACCAGCATTCTTCTAAATTTTCTGATATATTTTGACTTAAATCTACCATCTTTACCTATAAACTTATGAAAATCTTTATAGACAGATTCAATTATTTCATGATTTAGACACTTACATACTATCAGGGATGTAGTTCTAATACTGATGTTAAAATTGTGATCTAACCCAACATATAGAATACCCTTACATAATTTACCCTTATATACAAATAATTCTATGTATCTACCTATTACTGGTAAATAAGTTCCATCTATTGTTTTTATTATTTCTACCATTTACTATTAAGGGATCTACGGTAATACAGAGTTCGGTTGAAAAAGCACATCTGAGAAGCCTTAGATTTCTTATTAATGTATAGTAGAGGGGTTCATAGTTCAACGGATAGAACAAGGGTCTTCTAAACCCTAAATCTGGGTTCGATTCCCGGTGAACCTACTAATGAAAGTGAGGATAGGTAAGAGCAATTAAGTTTGTTCTTGCCTTTTCTTTTTATCCCCCTGAAATGTCCTAAATCCCTTATTAATGTGATAGAATAATAAAATTTTCAAGTAGCTTATGAGTAGAAGCGCTATTGTAATTAGAGAAGTGGAATCGAACTCCACCTTGGAAATTTTATGGTTATCCCCACTTAGCTCAGTTGGACAGAGCGCCCAGAGATGGATCTGGAGAGGTCGAAGGTTCGAATCCTTCAGTGAGATAGCCAAGACGGTACTTAGTAGAAATACTAGGTGCTTTTATTTTTTTGTCCTCTTGAATCCTTATTGGTGAGATTAATTATTAAAACGATGTTATTATGGCATGGCTAGGATATAATGTAGTAAATGGGGAATGTATTTTTAAGTATAAGCCGGTTAAGGGTCTTTTTGGGTGGGAGCCTTCTGTATTCTATGGTGAAGATACAGAGTGTATTGAGCTTCCTGAAGGCACTATACAGAAACTAATTGGAAAGAAATTAACTGAGAAAGATGACCCGGTTGATATAGGTGATTAACATTACTGCACTCAAAAAGCTCTCGAACCCTTATACATGTAGGATGCCTGGATGGTGGAATGGTAGACACTATGGACTTAAAATCCATTGGCCAGCAATTACCGTGCAAGTTCGAGTCTTGTTCCAGGTACTAAATGGGCAAGGAGCCACAAAGAATAGAATAACAATATTGAATATTATCAGTATTGTTATTAATTTTTATCCTAGATGAACCTTTAAAACATACATTTAAACAATTATGGGAAAATTATTAGAGCAATTAAGAGAATATTTTAAGAATACACCAGATGAAGTTCTTGAGAAAGAAGCGGCTGAGTATGATGAATTAAACGAGATTACACATGATTTATGGGAGACTGATGTAATTGAGTATGCTAAAAGAGTATGTGGAACTTTACCAGACAGCGATGATAATGAATAAATTAAATACATTAAAAAAAGAAATGAATATAGTAATGAGTATTTTATTCGGCATTATAGTAGGAATTCTTTTAGTCCCTACTGTAATTTACCTAAGGGGACGTAATTCAGGTTGGGATGATTCAAATATATTCGGTATATTTCATGTATTGTGTCATCTTGCATTACACCCAGACGATTTTACAAAGATGCAGTACCCTGATGGTAAAAAACCTTTTTGGTACCTGACAAAGGATGAATTCTCAGATATACTTAAGAATCGCCCAGAAGATTAGTAGATTATATATTACTTAGTAGAAATACTAGGTAATATATTTTTTCAGGGAACAAAAAAAGAGGAGCCACTAAGTGACTACCTCTTGTTAATACTATCTATCTTTCCACACGCAACTAATCTCATTGTCTCTTCATATATCTCCCGGAATGAATTATATAAGTTTCTAGATTGATATGGTTTTAGTTTTACCCATATTATTTTAGACAGCTTATTATATTTTTCACCCCTACAGCATCCGAAAGTGAGACTATTTATTCTGTCTAAGCCTGACTTATATAATTCTTCTATTATATAAAAATCAACTCTGACACAAATTTTAGTATCACGCAGAAAGTTATTCTCTTTGCAAGTTTTTAAGGAGCTAAGGTCTTTGTTTCCAATTCTCTTTAGCTTACCTTCAGTGATGTACTCAAGACACATACAGTTTATTGGGTCACTACCTGAATTATTTAAGTCTGTTGAGTTTTCTGGATCAACTACTAGATAATATGTAGGGGATTTTTTATCTAGTATCATTAACAATTCAATAGAGTAACCAATACCATATCCACTTGGGACTTTTGAACTAACGATATTATGTCTTGATACATTACGATCAATGAAAAATTGCGCATCTCCTGTTATAACATACATAAACAGAGTGAATGCAGTAATAAATCTCATCATAATATAACATACATATATTTCTTATATATAAGGGTTTGAGAAACAAGTATTTACATTATTGTATGTTTCAACAAAAAGATCACTTAAGAAGCCTTTGAAACCTTACTATTGAAGAGTATATAAATAAGGTCCCATAGTTCAATGGATAGAACGTAGGTTTCCTAAACCTTTGATTCAGGTTCGAGTCCTGATGGGATCACAGAGCATATGTTGTTACTTTTTTAAATAAGCAATTAGTTTTTTGACAGTAACTTGTCCGTGAGGGTGAGTTACTTTTTATTTCCTCTAGATTCCTTATATATGTAGAAAACCAATTTATTCATAGTTAAGTTTTATATTTATTAGTAGATTTAGTCAACTAGTCCGTGATGGATAGGTTGACTTTATTTTTCTCCTTCTGAAATGCCCTAGAATCCTTATTAATGTAAGAAAAATACCTTAAGATAATAAAATATCTTAGGGTTTTTATTTCATTTCGTATTAACAATAAAAAGAAATAAAATTATGAAGAAGATTATGATTATGTTAGTTATGTTATTCAGTGTATTAACAACTAACGCACAGGTGAGAGTTGTATCCGAGAGACATTTACTTCGGGCAACTACAGAGTGGGTCAAATTGGCCGACAATGGAACAATCTCTACATATCTCAGATTTGTAGCGGAGGATCACCCTGGAATGGATGGCGCGGATATGTGTACTTATGTAGATTATAAGTACATTAACAAGAAGCCGAGTGGTATTTATACACCGGCTAATGCGAGAGGTTTTGTCCTTGCTGTATATAATATGCAGTATGGCCAGTATGGAACATTTGCGGGAAAAAGTAGGAATATAAAAATAAAAGATGGTATGATCAATAGAGTATCTATGGATTTCTTAACAATCCAGGATATCGAAAGTTGGACTACCTTTATCCTAGCAAGTGGAACGGCATATTACTTAGGGAATGGTAAATATACAAAACCTAATTTCGTGAAGATAAGTGAGTCAACGCAGACGGGTCTTGTGAGACAGGCCCGTTATCTCAGGGAATTCGTACAGAGATGGTAGAAAAATATTAAGAAGAGCATTCAAGCTCTTCTTTTTTTTTGTTCCCTGAAAATAAAAATAAAAAAAACGACAGAGAGCTAGTTACACTAATGTTCCTCCGGACTTATTCTTTATATGCCGGCAATAACATAACTATCCTTTCGGCTCTCTATCTCTACCAGTACCGTAACCTAAACAGTATAAGTAATATAGACATCTTCATACTCAACCGAAAGGCCTCTTGACGTACATAGCTCACCTTTATCGCTACAAGGGTATCCCAGCGTCTCGTGACTAATTAAGTATTCTATAAATGCATTGTTTATAGAATAAGACTTATAAAACTGGGCAAAATTCAGCCTATACAGTACCATGTATTTCAATGGATTACTAGTACCTCTTTCACATTTAAGGATTCTAGAGGAAATAAAAAAAACAACGGGAAGCTAGCTACACTAATGTTCCCCTAGACTTATTCTTTATATGCCAGCAATAACATAACTATCCTTTCGACTTCCCATTTCTACTAGTACCGTAATCTAATCATAGCTTTACTATAAAAGATCTCCTGCGTACACAGCTCACCTTTATCGCTGCAAGGGTATCCCAGCGCCTAGTGGCTAATTAAGCATATCCTATAATAAGACATGAGGCTTATAAAACTGGGCAAAACTAAACCTATACTGAATCCTGTGCCTCTCAGCACCTTCAGTATCTCTTTCAATGTTAAGGTTTCTAGGTCACCAGAATTACACGTGTTCCGTACGTGAACCTAAAGTAGTTAGTAATTTCGTTTAAGTTTTTCTCTTTTAAAAGCTGTGAATAGTCACTTTGACTTAAATTATCAGGAGTTAGTATTAGAATCTTTTTATTTTTATTTTCTGCTAGTATATGTTCCGCGTTTACAATAACCTTAGCTAACTTAGAATTTATAGAAAGATAACTAGTTACTATCAAGTCTGAATAAGATATTTTTACAGGTACTACATTTGATCTTTTACAGTAATTAATAGTAAATTCAAAGTCATTTAAGAATTTTTGACCTACATCCTTTCCATATTCATAAAATCTGAGAACATCAAGCCCATACTCCAGCTTTACATAATCATCTCTCGCCTTGTCATATTCTACGTTATGATATAGACTATCTATTTCTACTATGAAATTATATTCGTGTATAAAATAGTCAGCTAAGAAATAATTTCTACTCTGTAATTCTTTTGGGACTTGATGAACCTTGCACAGTGATAACCATAAGTTCTGATTTTTTATAGCCAACGGGAATTCTCTGATATAATCAATATTATTATGTTTTGTATCTAAGAGTTCCTGAAACTTAGGGGACCATGTACTACCTTGCTTCAGATTATTTTCTCTATTTTGCTCTAAGTTAATACAGTGGTCCTTTACTGTTAGTATTTGTTTTGGGATTAAATAGTTCTTGATCTTAAAGGTATAATCCCTGTTACCCCTAAGATACTTTAATAATTTCTTTCTCCTCATACTATTAAGGGATTTAGAGGAGAAAAAGAAAGCAGGCCAGTAAGATTTTCTCCTACTAACCCGCTTATTCTTTTATACTTCTTGATCTAATCGTTTCGCTTCTTTCCTCATCTCTCTAATCCTAAAGAACCTATCAACGCTACAATTCGTCGTCAGGTCTATTACGTCATACTTAGATACTCCTTCCTTGCCATAAGAAAGTATAATATCTTCAAAATGTATTGTCGAATCTTCCAGAATTAGTCTTAAGCTTTCTGAACCAACATAAGATCTAGCAGTACCTTTCTCTAGTTCTGCCAATGTTAAGTGTGGTGTATAGCTAGAAAAATCACTAACTACACCAAACTTTTCACTAAGTGCTTTGTTTATTTTCACTAGTGTATCATACCAAATGTTTCCTTCCTCTTTCACTTTAAGAACTACATAATCACTGTCATTCTCAAAGATATCTAGGTCAAAAACATCAAATACTGGCACTGCGAATTCTGCATTACTCTTGTGATTGCTTAAGTACTGGGTGAGATTTGGCGCCTCCATACCCAGAGACAATCTAACATCTTGTACCTCACTTAGTACCTCTGACTCACCTAGCTTTTTATCTCTTGCATAAAGTAGTGTTACATGTGAGTCATATTGAATACCTGTATCCTTTAGATCTCCAGAATCAAAAACGCAATTAAGCAAGACTGGAGTACTAAGATTCGCCGCTAACATTACGCAGCTATTTATGTTCTTAATTTCTTCCATTACTTCTGATTCTTTAGTCTAAATTTAATCTTCATATCACCAAGACGTCCCTTAAGATTTGAACCTCCCTGATTATAACCCTTAGAGTCAGTCACAGTTAGTCCAAGTCCGAGTAGGTTATTAAGGAATATCTGATTATCTTCCTGTGCTGTATCCCCACGAGCACTTTCAATAAATTCCTTAGCACCACGAGCAAGATAAGCACTTAACTCCATCTCACCAATCTTCTGGCCAGTTGTTCTATACTTACCTCTTCCCATAATAGGACTATCTTTATACTCATTAATATCAACACCAAACAAAGATGATGTTACTTTATTTGAGTATGTTGGGATATGATAAAGTTCTTCCATACAGATATAACCACACATTAGCGGTTTATCAGTAGGCACATATTTACCATCAAGGTCCCTAAGTGTCTTTTCATATTCATCAGGTGGTAGGTTTTCTTTCAGCTCATCTAAGTCAGCTACTGAATCTGCTGGCATTAGAATTTCTGACTGTGACTTAACACCTAATTCTTCACTCCATTTCTCTACAAGTGATGGTGTAAACTTTGTACTATAAGAACCAACATTGAAGTAATATACATCCTCAAGCTTATTCTTGTTATGATAGTCTATGAATTGATCTAATGTCATGCTATCAAATCTGCCTGGGTAATACTTCTTAACGAGTGGTAGGATTGTTTCTCTCTCCTTTGGTGAATTCTTACGTTCCTCTACTAGGTCGTGAATTCTATGAGCAATATTACCAAGTCCACTCTCCAACAATACAGATGGAATTTTACGATTGATAGTACTGTAAGGGTTCATAACAATATCACAAACCTTTTTCTTACCGCTAGGATCAATCATCAATGGCATCTTATTATCAGGGAGAATCTTAGATATCACTCCCTTACCACCAAATCTGTTAGTAACCTTAGAACCAATCATTAAGTTTGTACGCTTAATGAGTCTAATTCTTACTGTATATACAACACGTTCATTCTTATCTAGGATGACAGGTTTTAATCTATCAGCTGCAATGTACTCTGGATATCTTTCGTATATTACAGATCTATCTAAGTTCTTTTCATACTCCTTGATGTATTTATTGGATGTATGAGAGTAGGTTAGATCTGGACGTTTAATACCTTTTGTAATTCTTGGCTTCTTATTTTCCTGTATCAAGACATCACTGACATAAGCTTCATCAATATTGTTAGGTACTTTTGTCGGATTCTCAGTTGTAAATTGTGATATATCTACGTCATCACCAAAAATACCCCCTAGTTTTTCCTGAAGTGCCTTATTGATTTCATCTAACTGTACAGCTCTATTTGTCTTGAATACTACATCACCACTCTTTACTTGATGTCCAATAGGTGCGATCCATTTAATAGCCTCACTAGATTTAACGTCTATTGATAAGTCTATTATTGAATAAGAATGCATTTTCTTAGAGAATGATTCACTTACTACTAGAGCATCTTCATTTACATAACCAAACATTGCATGGAATAGTACCAATGCATTAATACCTGGCTTATATGTATCTTTCTCTAATCCTACTGCACCCGTTATGACATCACCTTCTCGTACTGTCTGACCTACTTTTACTTTAGGTTCAGTATATACATCAACGTCATTTACTGATTGAATGGCAGTTCTTCTAGGTACCTCAACGATATCTTTGTTAGGAAGTTCAATAATAACCTCCTTCTCGTTGATTTCTTTTACTTTACCCTTCGGATGCTTAAATCTATCATTGAGTACGTTAGTGTGAAGCTCCTCATAATTACCTGTACTAACTAATGGTCTTTCTGCAAGTGGTAATGGAATAGCTTGCTTCAACATACTAGATCCCATATGCACACGAACAGAGTCTGTATAGTTGACAAAAGGTATCTGTCTAACTTCTTCAGATAGTCTATAATCTGGATGTAAGTCTATGAATTCTACTTCACTAACTGGAACAGTCTTTCTCTTCATTCTATGCTTAACCTCAACCATACCATTTGCATCTGGTTTTAGGGTGTTGGTATCATAGTCAACATATTCCGATGCACAGATCTTATGATTCAAGTAGTCTAAGTATGATATTGTTATCTTATTAAACTTTAAATCATAACAATCAAAAAGTACATCATCGTCAGTAACATGAGTACTAACTGTTAGTGCGTTCTGCTTACCTACATTCTGATTAATAGGGGTTGCACCAATACAAATTAAGTCTGAAAAACTCTTATTATAAGCAACCGATGGTGGAATCTGGATCTTATTTGTCAAGCTTTCCAAGTTCATTGCATTGATACCTGGACTAACCTGAGGATCATTACCACCTTTTCCTGAATTACTACTACCTTTCCAGTATTTAGTACAAACTAAGGTAAGTACGTTGATAGTATCTTGTAGTTTACCAAATCTTGTCCAATAGTGTCTAATACTACTCCAAGCAGAATAGAAGTTTCCTCTATTGTTGTTCTTAAAGAGGAAGTTCATAAAGCCACTAGATACAGATTCAATCTTCTTATCAACTATCATATCCTTTATACGATCATCACCAAAAGCCATACATTCCTGAATTAGCTTTGATGTAATGTATTCTGGTTTATAGTCAAGGTCAAGCTTTATTTGTAGCTTCTTAGATTGTCTATCTGTCAGCTTTAATACTTCTCTCTCAAGTCCCCTAATATTATCCACTTCTTCCAGCTTATATTCTCTTACCTTCTCCGGCAAGCCAAGTTCTGGATTAGTCCTTTTTATTCTTAGAGTTCCTGAATTGATGTCATAGTCTCTATCATAGTCAAAGTTAATATAGTATCTACCTGAACCTGACATATTAATTCTACAATCATAATCATTGCCAAGTGTATTAGTAGCGACTCTATAAGCACCTTCTATAATAAAACAGCCATCTATTTCTCTAGGAACTTCAAATTCAGAATATCTAACGTCAGAATCATTGTAGTTAATTGTATATTCTAGATTAACTTTAAAAGTAGCTGTGAGACCATTTTCAATGAAGTATGATGCTGGTTTATCCATTTGTTCATCTGATATACTCCATTTTAGATCAGTCAGCTTTGCTTTATCGTTATATCTATCAATACCACTAAAGAATTTTTCTACAATGGTTTTAGCGCCTTGACTTCTAAAAAATTGATTAAAGTTACTCATTATAAAAGTGTTTTAATATTAAGCTGTTTATAATCACAATCAACAGACTCAAAGAAGTTTTCTAATTCCTTCTTTGCTTTTTCTTTTATCTCTTCAGCTCCTACATACTCTTGCATTGGTAACCCTGATGTACTTCTGAAAAATGCTTCATAAGTAACGAGATAGTTGAAGGTATCTTTTAGTTGATGCAGTACTAGCTTAACTGAAAACTTCTCATACTTATCCTCTGGTACTAAATTTTTCAGAGTTTCATATAAGATTTCCCTAGCCTGTACCTTATCTTGATCCTGACTATCTAAGATATTTATAGGAATTTCATAAGATAATACGATTTTGTAATAATAATCGTTTGACTTATTATTCATAACTTTTTAAAAATCTGCGTTCATCATATTTCCACCTACCGAGCTTGATGTAGTTGGTTTGGTGGATGTCTTTTTTACTTCTTTTTCTACTCCCCTCTTTGAGTTAGAGGTAGGAGAGGATTTACAAACCACCTCTCCATCTCTACGTATGATCAGTTCAATACTAATCTCTTTCTCAAAATCAGGAATATCAACTTCAAATTTAATACTTCCCATTTTTAGATTTTATCAAGTTTATCATTCATTAATACTCCTAAGATAGTATCAGTCATAACATCCTTCTCAAGTTCAATCTCTCCACTAAGCGCTTTACCGATGATCTTGTTTGACCAACCATAAGAAAGTGTTGTGAAGAATGATTTTCTATTGAGGATTGCATTCTGAGTACCAAGATATTCAAGTTCTTCTAGTTTGTTCTCAGGATTACCACCCTCAAATACTGGATGAGTAAGACCTGTAAATACTAGCTCAATAATTTCCTCTTGCATATCACTTGGGCTAACTACACCATTCTTTTGATAAGATGCACTAGTCAAAGAATAATACTGCTTTCTAAAAATATTGAAAATACCATCAATATCGGAACCTAAGTCACTTGATACTTGTCTCATATTTGCAACACCAGAACAAAATCTCTGATACTTCTTAATTACTGTACCCTCAGGATAATAGTACATACTTTCAGGCGAGTAAGCATATCTAGTATCTCCAATGTATACCTCAATTTTACCTTCCTTATCTTCTACATACTTAATCTTACCCTCATTATAAGAGTAACAGTCTGCAATAACTACCTTGTCCTTCTCATAGTACTTAATACCTGAGCTACCCTTTGCATTCATTAACTTAATAACTGCATTGAGCTTATATACAGGACTAGTTGAGTTATAAGCAGTACCGATTAATTCTCCTGCTGAATACTTCTCCTTAGGCATCGCTACCCAGTTACTTGGTCTTGGGAATTTCTGCTCTCCACCTCTAACTTTCAAGATCAACCACTTACCCTCTTCTCTAACGGTGCAATCTTTCTCAGCATACAAGTTACCTGTTAAGTCTTGTATACGTTCATGACCACCATGTTTCAAGCCAAGGATTGATTGGGTTGTTGATTCTGAGAAGCTAGTACCTGCAGACAATCCAAGTGCTGATCCATCTGGGAAACTAGCATGTAAGAACCTTTTGCTAAGTAAGTCTGGAGTAACAACACTAATATCGCCAGTTCTTTTCTTAACAATTGATCTTACTGGGACGAGGTCATCTTCATTTGTTCTAGATACTTCTGGATATACTTTACCATTATGGGCTGTTCTACCACTCGCCAAGTATCTAGGAATCATAAGTCCCTCATTGTCCTTATCTTCGCCTTCTCTTGTAAATGTATAATTATTTAACAAGAATGAAAGCTGTCTATTTACGTAACCGCCAAGAGGTCTATATTAGCTAGTGAGGACTTAATTTCCCCACTAGATCATAAAGCGGTTATTGTTCAAAATTTCTTTCAAACACAGACTATATCATGAATGGCTTACTTATTACCACCCTCGCTCTTATAGTCGTTGGCCTTATTACTTTCTTGCTTGGGGTTATCAGATAGACTCCTTTGAATACTTGCGTAGTTCTTAAGAGTTTCTCCAATACCTGCGAAAATTACTCCAAGCGCTGTTAGAATTTTAATTGTTTTTTCCATAATAAGTTGCTGATTAAATTAATAACTAAAATTGATAATTCTCTCTACATTTTACTATTATTCATTCCAGCAATAGTTGAGCGTTTTTATAGTGACGCACCTCTTTGACTATTACTCTACGCCACTTTGTTTAATGCCCTGAAGAGATCGGTTTTCAATTGCGTGATAAATATACTCATCCTCACCGAAACCAGATAACAATGATTTCTTAGTGATAATAGGTTTTTCATCTACACCACTAACAATAAGTGATGGCATATTGATAGCCATGATAGATGCAAGTTTTACACGAGCTGCTCTATCAAGTTCATTCTTCAAGTCACTACTAAACTTACCTTCTGTTTCTTTCTCATATTTATTGTACCTTTCAGTCAACATCATGAGTTTCTGTTTATCAGTTAGTTCAGTTGAGTCAGCAATTTTTCTAATATCCTTATAAGTCTCATCATCTGTATCTACATAGAGAGTCTTAAAGTCGAAGGTAACAACACCCTTCTTGCTGACAACCTTTAGTGCAAATTTCTGGATATCTCGTGCCCTTTCAATCCAATCTTCATAATGATCTTGTAGATAGGCCATGAGCTTTGCCGCACTACCTGCACTAATTCTATCGTAAGGTGTTTTAAATATTCCAATCTCATCAATATCCGCACTAATGATCTTAGAAATTCTCAACCTTCCGTATGTTGTTATTTTGCTCTGATAATTAACACCGCCCAATTCACCAGTAAACACAATAGGAGTACCATAGTCAATTGCATGATCAACTTCTACATCTTTCAGCAGTTTAGAATAATCTGTGTAATAGTACTTTGGATCCTTTAAGTCATCTGGGTCCTTTGGTGTATATTCAGTAGCATCAGCCATACCATTCAGAGTCTCATGGTTAAATTCAAATACACCCTTCAGATTTTTCTTATAGATGTAATTATAACGCGGACTCATTTTATTATATGTATCCTCAGCAACTTCTTCAGGCACTAAGGTTACAGAAATAGTATCGCCATCGAAATCCTTTATATTCAAACAGGTACACTACCACCTGTCCCGTTCTCTTATGAACTGCTATACGTCTCCGCATAGAATAGACTATATCTTCTACATTGATAATAATGTAGCCTCGCATTTCCACCTGTGACTTAGGTGTACTCCCTTACATTCATCGGGGATAGTCGTTGGAGTTGTAAATATACCAATTAGTCAGAAAGGTATTTATTAATTTTTATCTTTTTTGTTTTTTAATTCTTTTCTAGTTAGTGCATTCAAAGGGTTTAGGTATTTCCAGCCGTGATTATCTTTAGAAATACCTTTCATCCAGCTTCTTAAAGTAGTACTAGGTATTCCAGATTCACTAACCGCATCTTTTAAGCTTGGGTATATAGTGCCATCTGGGCCGACAACTTTCTTTGATTTATAGCTATCTCCACCCTTTGCGCTCAGTCTAGCCCTCACTTTTTCATAGCTTCCATTTTTCCAAAGCTCTTTTACTTTATTTGATATCTTGTCCTTAGCATCTTTTGGAAGTTGTTTACCATACCAATAATTCTTCGGACCTTTTTTGGCTTCAGACCAAATCTTTCTCTGATCCTCTGTCAGTTTATAACCTTTTCGAGACTCTGATAACTTATCCCTAACTTCTTTTGGAAGTTGTTTACCATACCAATAATTCTTCGGACCTTTCATTCTTTCGGATACTCGTTTCCGGTTTTCCTCAGACCTCATAGACTTAATTGCAGCCTCTCTGGCCATTGCTATGGACCTAGTAGAGAAATTTTTCTGAACTTCATCAAATCTTCCCTCGACTCTTTTGGTATCTGAAATAGTAAACATTAGTGCGCACCCCAATTTATAGTTATCTGGGTAAGCTTCTAATAGGATTATATGAGCCATGACGTGATATCTAACAGGTAATTCGACCATATTATCTACTTTATTACTTCCTCCCATACACTTGGGTAAAATATGATGCTTCTCTGTTATGATTCCGTCAAAATTATTTATTGAACACTTAAATTTATCAATTAGTCTTATATATAACCTTAGATATTTTATTCTGTGCTCTAAATTATCTCCTACTTTTGGAGATGGGAGATTATATTTAAAATTTTCCATAATTACTTTAATTTTTATTTTTTTTTATTTACAACCTGCTGATTGTCTCTATTCTATAGATTTTTAGTACTAGTGACTAAATCCAGCACTACTATAGACCTAACAAGAGTTTCCAGCAATTAACGAGGTTTTATAACGCCTTGATTTTCAGACAGTTAAGCGTTAAGTGCGCCGCATAAAGACAGAGGATAATGAATAGTATCATCATCTACCAGTCTCAGTTTCAGCGCATAAATACTGTATTCATGAAGCGTTGGTTGCCTATTTGCTCGGTCTTGTCAATAATTTCTTAATGACACCAGACTATATCTTTAGAGTAATCCACTACTCTATTTTGTACATAGTCGTTGAACTAGAATTTATTTTCGATCTCAAATCTTAGGTTACTACTCTTCCCTACTGCCTCTTTTAGAAACTTATATACTTCTCCCTTCTTTGATTTTTCTAGGAATTCGGTATATCTAGTGCCAGTGGGGTCGAGTTTTGTATAGCGTTGGAATTTAATCATTGTATCAAATTCAAGATCTGCTAGTTCATTAGTAGGTCCTGATATGATAGCGATTACTCTTCCACCGAGTATCATCTTAGGAATTTGTTTTTCCACTCTTCTTTCCCAATCTTTAGAGAATCCGACTTTAATACTTCCAGGAAATTCTAGAAAATACATAAAGCCTTCCTCTCCCTGAAATTTATTATGTAGTAAGTTTCTATTATTAATTCTCATTGCATACTCAGATCCATAACCACGAGATGTTTTATCAAGTAAGTTTCTTTGGCGAATACTTACCATTCTATCATGTTTCTCTTGGCTCTGGTTCCAAACTCCGATCTTACTAGTTCCAGCATATCTTCCTTGTTGGTGTAGTAATCTCATATGTTCGGCCCTATTCCAGACTGAATCAGAGTAGTATTTTCTTAATAGTATCACCCTGAATTCTCCTTTCTTGTGTTATTATTTTTGAAATCGATTATTCTAGCTGCTGGTCTAATAGGTTTGGTTCTATTTATTCCAGCAATTCTCAAAATTACGTACCAGTCATACTAGTACTAACTGCTTCTCAGCATATTCTTTGAAAAGCTTCTTCGTTGTTGGATTATCAAACTCCTCTCTGGTTGCTTGTAGTGCTTCCTTTTTGGTGAAGTTTAAGTTTTCCATGAGATGCTTTACAAAACCTTCACGACACATTTCATAAGCTAGATGTGTAGGTACTCCCAATTCATCTACTGCTAATGTCGTGCTAGGTACAATAGGACAACGTGCAGAGTTCTTAACACGAACACTGTACATATTTCTTGCTTCGTTTTTCTTTGATGTATTTAATAAGTCAGTTGCTAATTTTTTACCTGAATTTAGCATAGCCCTTAAGAGAGCTGTATATCTTACTCTTTCTCCAGGTGTTTTGAACTGCTTAATAACGTCAGCATAATTTTGTGGATTAGCGTCAGTATCCTTTACGCAACAGAGACGTATGATAATAGAATACCAGAGGCTAAGCTTATGGACGTTCATTTTCTTATTACTACCTCTCATGACAAGGCTGTAAGGTCTCATCATAGAAGGCAGAACTAAGTAGTACCTATTTATTAACTTCTTATAATCAGTTAGGTATGATGGAAAGTGCTCCTCAATTATCTTAAGTAAGCCTTCGTAAGAACATAATTTCTCATCAGTTATAAATTCTGAGATAGTTAGCTCATTCTTCTTGCTATCATAAGTAAATTGGCAGGTATCAAATACTTTAATACCTAGTTTCTTTGCACTTCTACCACTATAACCATTTCTTTTCAAGTCATCCATTAAGAAATCTAGCTTAATCTTAGACTTTTCAAAGATGTGATTAAATAAGTCTAGGAATATATCAAACCTAAGCTCATTTAAGTAATAAAAGGGTAGTTCAATTCTAGCAAATCTACGTAATCCTTCTTCCCTTGAAAATACTCTAGCACCACAATTAGGACAAGGCTCTGATGATTGCTGCCTAATATGACCGCAAATACACCTGTCTTCATAAGGTGAGCCAAAGATATCAACGTCATATACACCTCCCACTACTGGTTGAATAGAGGTAATACATGTAAGGTTAAGGTCTTTGTGATTTGTTATTACTCTGTCTTTTCCATCTGATCGAGTATAATCAATGATATCCTCGTCAGTTAATAATTCCAAACTAGCTGCCATCTATTTTAATCTTTTACAATGTTTAGATCTTTCCAAATAATCTTCTGACTAATCTCGGAATCCTCTGCTGTTTCATTTGACCACTCCTTGTAAACTTTCTTCACATCGGATATAGCCTCAGATCTAGTACGGTCCTTAAGTTTTTCATAGATCCCCGCATCTTTGTCAACTACCACTTCGATATAATCTGATATTAGCTCTTGAGTAATAGTCTTAGATGAGTTATTATATTTTGGTCTAATCTTCCTGTACTCTACGACATCTTCTGGCGTAAGATCTAAGTCTGCAAAGTCTGAGATTGAGGTTAACATTGCTGGCTCTCTATTAAACCAAGCAACACCCATATCTCTAACTCTATCAGCTACCTTATGTCTTCCTTTCTTATCGTATATACTAGCCAGTTCTTCAATAATGTCTGTCTTATTCTTCTGTATCCTCTTAAATGCATTGTCGATCTGTACTTGATACTCAGGTGGCATCGTTGGACAGTTCATAATTAGGTCATACATATTGGAAGAGAACAAGAAGATAATAAAAGCAGGCAATTGTCTTTGTTTTCTTTTTCTGGACATGATTGAATCCTTTGACAGATCCCTACTAGCTAAGTATTCAACAAATTTTTCGATATGCTCACGTACAGACTTGGTATACTCCTCGTTAAATCCTCCATCATCTAGTCCACCGAATTCATCTTCTAGGTCACTATTTCTAATTGGCCTATCTGGTGTATAGAGTCCAGCTGGGATACGGTTTTTACCTTGCAGGTTGAACAGGTTTTTCATATAATCCTCTACAGTCTTAGATGATGTATTCTTAGGATCAGCATTAAGCACTGCCCTAACTGCATCACTAACACAAGCATCAATTCTACCTGCACCACCCAAGCTTACCTTTTCGTCATTTTTCTTAGACGACAGAGCTATATCATTGTAGTCTGAGCTAAGTTTAATTTCAGTTGGGGTAAGTCTTCCTTCTTTGTTTGCATCTAATAATTCGCGTTCACTTGTACTTTTGGAATCTTCTTCTGACTCAGATTCAATATCTCCATCTCCATCATCGTCGTCGTCATCTTGTGCTTCGACGTAATTTAAAGAATCAAGATCTTCATCTTCATCTAACAAAAAATCATCTTCATTCATTAGCTTATTATTAAAATTTAAAATTTATATTATCACTTTGAGGAACTCACAAAACTCTTCCTGAAATTTATAAAAACTTCCTCAATAGTAAAGGTTTAACCCCTGCAGAATTGTGATTTTGTGCATTTTGGAGTACATGGCGACCTCGATTCCTTAATATTGGGGAAATTTGTTTGTTTTAATGTGTGGAATACATTAAAATTTGGAATTTCTGAAAACTCTAATTGGTTAGTGATAATAGATTAGAGAGGGCATGTCTGAAAAGTTGTGAAACTGAGTATGGACATGCTAATTTTTTGCCCTCTGAAATCCCCTAAAACCCTTATTTATGTAATGAAAGTTATCTCAAGAAAGTTAGAATCTTGGGATAAATTATTTTTTAGAGTATTAACAAAAAATATAAAAGCTATGAGAAAGTTAGCTAGTCAGATGATGGATAAAGGTGTAATCCTAGCCGTCAGTGCAGGGGGTCAGGCAATTGGTCAGGCCTTATATAATGTGGGTCTTAATTTGTATGAGAACCACGAGATCTATTTTGAATATGTTAAGGGCATGTTCAAAAAAGAGAAACAGACTGTAATAGAAACAAAGGAGATTGCAGTATGTTAGAATTATTAAAACTACAACTTCAACAAGGATTCGAGGTTGTAAAGGGGTTTATTCAGGAGAATGTAAAAGAATACCTCCAAAGAATAATCGAAGAACAAAAGAAGAAGGTTCAGGAGCAAAGTAAGTAGTGCTCCTGGATTTTTTTATTCGTCCTAGAATCCTTATACATGAAAGAGGTACTAGTAATCCATTGAAAAATATGGTACCGTATAGACTTAGTTTTGCCTAGTTTTATAAGTCTCATATCTTATTGCTAGATATGCTTAATTAGCCACGTTGGCACTAGGATACCCCAGAGCGATATAGGTGAGCTATGTGCGCAGAAGCTACATTTCGAGTTTTATAAATTCATGTGTAGTACGGCACTGGTAGAGATAGAGAGTCGAAAGGAAATTACTTCAGCACCAGGCAATGACAATAAGACCTAGGAGAAATGCTATCGTAATTAACTCTCTGTCGTTTTTTTTGTTTTTTTTATAAAGCCCTGAAATCCTTATAAGTGATGGGGTGAAAGCATGCGTTTTAACGCTTGGCCAGGCTAGTATGTGAACAGCCCCAGGTGTATGTAGAAAAAATAACAACAGAGGTATGGAAGTCCTCCGGATCTAGAAATAGATGTTCCGGCTTCGTACGGTGACCATATTAACCTTATTTATATTCAGTTTTAGAGGTTACATTGCTTATATACTGAACTACCCTTGTGGCGGTAAGGTGAGCTATGTACGTCAGGAGGTCTGCTATAGCATACGTTAGTCAGACTACGGTACTGGTAGAAATAGGAAGTCGAAAGGATAGCTGTTTTTGAGTAGCTAGCTTCCTGTTATTTTTTTTTGCTCGTCCTGAACCTATCGAAATTACTGATAGAGTGTTTCAGAACCCTTATAGATAGTAACAACCTTAAAATTAATAAAAACACTATGAGTAAATTATTAGATTCGATGCGTTCACTGGTTGATAATAATAGCAGCTTTAGTAGTAAAAGTTTTGCACTCTTGATATCAACTATAACTGGAGGTCTTATTGTACTCTGTATTTGTTATGTTCTTATTTATGATGTAATGACGAACGGATTTATTAAAACAGACTTAGCCGATCTAGGTGTTTTCTTACTTTTTGTTGGAATGTATATAGCGGGAAGTGGAATACCTAAGACAATAGCTGGTAGATTTGATAAATTTCATCCAACATCTATACAGGAAGATGATAATAAAGAGGAAAGTAGTGATAGTGAAAGCAAAGAAGGGTAATTAATGGCAATCTAAGAGAGAAATTTCTTAGGTTGCTTATTTTTTTTATTTCTACAAAAAAGAAGAGCTAGTATTTCTACTAACTCTAATATCTATTATCTCTATATGCTTTGTAGAAATAATAGTATGCAGGTCCACCATTAAGGGTAGGTCTCACGTCAACCCTCAGCACTGGAAATTCCGGACAAGCACTAGGAAGGTTTACAACATCCTTCCATCTTAGTTTTATTCTGTCCGGGTCTCTAGTGCTATCAAGACCACAACCAATACCCTCAATTACAGCCTTTCCATCTTTCACTGCCCTATATAGGATTGGCGCATTGTCACTCCTTCTACTTAAATCACAAATACACTCATCAAAGATAAAATAGTCACCCTCCTTGATAGTACTGTACTTGGCGATAGTAAGATGATCATTACCTAGGCCTGGAAATCCTAGTTTAATTTCATCAAGTCTATCTAAGAAAGCTCGCACATATCTAGGCCAGTTTGCTTTTATACTTTCACTATTTCTAACTAACTTAATTATTGACCCAACTACAATCATCCTTTAATATATCAAGACCTAAATTATTAATTTCTATTATAGTATCTACGAAACTATCACTGAACAAGTGAAATGTTTCAAAGTCAAGAATTTTTGGTGAGTAGATCCTACATCTTCTTGACAATATAATATCTTTATCTACCTCAGGCTTCACTAATTCATTATATAATGGTAGTAGTATTTTATTATAAACTGTCTTAGTCCTCATTCTATTTATCAGTACGCTATGCCTTCTTATAAATTTTTCGACATACTCTACAAATTCATACATATCCTCTAGGTTACCTACTCCTATCTTGTATAGAAGATTAGACTGCCCCAGAGAATCATTCTGATTGATTATGGAGAGTACAATAAGTCCCTCTTCCATTATGAATTTAAATATATCATCATCTTCTAGTAATTCTCCTATAAAGCTTCTCATTTTTTAGTTTATTATAAAATATTTGTGGCAGTTATATAAGGTTCTTAGTAAAACTGTTGGATTACTTGACTTACTAAAATAGATTGAATCAGACTCAACTTTACCATCCAATTTATGGCTAATATAATTAATCTGATCCAGCATTCCATTCGTGTTATGTATTTGTTCAAATATTTTATTTAGATTTTTATACATGGCATATGTCCTAGGCAGGTTGACATTATAATCACTACTTTTCAACGTATATTTTTTATCTATAGTATCAACTATAGCATATGCATCGACTAAGTTCATATCACTCCAACCAAAGTCATCTTTACCTATATAAATCAGGTACTCTTCTGCTTCCACTTTATCATCTATAACAACTATGAAACAATCTAGTCTTAATATAGTATCTAGATATTCATCCACAACTTTAAACAATTCTGCTTTAAACTTTTCTGTCATAGTGTTCAAATTTTATAAGAACTTCTCTAAAGTCAAAGTATGCCCAGAAATTGTCGTCTCCGAATAACATCCTCGCAAATATTTTTATAGGCGTATCTTGCTCTTTTACTAATTCGATACCCGGGATAAAGTATTTTCCTGTTGAATTTTTTTCAGAATAATAATACTCTATTTCCTCACCTTGATCAAATGTTTCTATCCACTCTAGATACGTATAATATCTATTTGTGATGTCTATATTTAATTTCAGACCTTCTGGTTTTCTAGCTATACTACTGATCTTTTCTAGTAGATCTTCCGGGTCATCTGTTAATTCTGCAATTCTTATAGAATAAATGAATGGGGTCGAAATACTTGGAATATCGAGAACTAGTATTAACTTTTCATACCTCATTATTTTAATTATGTTTTCTTTCAGAAATGTTAATATATCTTGCTCTGTTTTCTTTGACAAACTCATACCGTCTTTATATTAACATCAATACAATACAAAATCCTTGCAAAGACCATATAAGTTTCTCAGTGTCAAAACTGGATCACTCATCCAAACAACTGTAACTGACTCTACTTGAAATCTACCATCTTGCAAAGGCCTACCATAGCCAATCTGATCTAGTGGCTTATCCATTTCATCAATAAACTTAGATATTGAACTTAGATTCATATACAGTAGCTTAGTTCTTTGCAAGTCGACTGTGTATTGTTTTTTAAATAATCTTGCCTTGACTGCATGTAGTATTTCATATGCATCTTCAAGATTCCTCCTGTTAAATTCATCCCTCGTTACGCAAATTAATCTTTCTGTCTCAGGATTTTCTTGATCTACTACAACGACAATAAAACCTTGTAGTCTCATAATCGTTTCTAGGTTCTCGTCTATAATACTGAGTAAATCTTGTTCTAGCTTATCTATCATATATCAAATCTTAAACTCATACACAGGCTCCTCACCTAAGTCTGGCACTCTTACGGCCATTAAGCATTCTGGATTTTCATTGACCGCTACTTGATCCCAGTATACCTCTAATAGTTCCTTAAGATATCTATAGCAATCATCCTCCTGTACTCCTGGATTCCATTTTAATATTAAGCCAATCATCCAGTCTTTATACTTCCAAAATTCACTTAACATTATATTAGGATCCCCAGTATTACGAGCATTCAATAGATACTTACAGAGGCGAAACGATAATGCTTTTGTGTATTCCGGGCTGTAGAATTTTCTATTATGGTTTTCTTCTATCAGCTTCCCACTGGTCCAGGCACTATTCTTATGATTACCCTCTTTCTGTATATTTCTCAAGTACCTTTCGTGCCTTCTTTCTTTTTTTCTCTTACTTGATGACATCTTTTAATATATAATATGGCAGGTTTCTTATTAAATTCCTTGCCTTGAGATAACTGTTATCTAGTAGGTGTCTAGAACTCTCTATTGCTTGAATACACCCACTAAGTTCATATAAAACTTTCTCAGTTAACTCTTTATCTATTAATTCATTATGTACCCCAACTAGACAAGCATTTTCTATCTTATCTAGATCCTCAACGTCCAGACTATTATCCAGCTCTACTTTATATTCTAATAGGTTGATATAGAGTACATGCTTTTCTATTTTTCCGTCTGTCACAAAAATTAGCATGTTATAGTTTAATATTATATCAAGTATGTAGTAATCACTTAATACATACTCTAATATTTCTCTTATTGCTTCTTTATTATGATCCTGCTTTTCTAGGTCTTCCATACACTTTCTTATAATTCTTGGTAATATAGTCTTGGATCTCTCTTTGTTGTTGTACTGGAAGATCTCTAAAATAAACACACTCAAGAGGATTATGAAAAGCAATAATCTCTCTATATTCAACGTAGGTTCTGATGTAGTTAATAGGCCTAAGATATTTGTCAGTCAGGCCTAAGTCTCTCACATCAATTTTTACGTTGTCACCTAGAGAGAGAAGTAGTTGATATTCTGGACACTCTTTATCTGGAAACCAATTACTAAGATCTTCTACTTCTACTAATACTCTCTCTAGGCCCTCAACACTATTGACAAGTACACCATCTAGGTAAATCTTGTCAACCTTTCTAGTAATATCACCAATCTTAGTAGGTAGGTGATCTCTATAGTGTAATATCCTTCTAATTGTTCTCCCCAGTTTATTTATTGATGTAGCCATTTTTCTCTACAAAATCATTAATCTGCCTAATCACATCATAACAAAACTCTGACTTAACAGAAGGTGGTATAATATCAACAATCCTACTAAGCCAAGTTCTTCTAATAGTATCTTCTTCGCTCATCTCACTAAGCAGGCCGAGTATATTCTTTCTTAAGTTTCTCAGGACGTGCATATATTGAGCCCTATACCTAATTGGATCACTTGGTTCTATTGTGAGACGATAATAAATAATATTTCTAATTCTTGCTACTATATAACCGATCTTTTCTTCTACTGTTATCATACACTTATAAGGAATCTAGTCAATCCTATAAACAAAAAATAATAAGTAGAACTTCATCTACTCATTATTAATTTCCTTTATCTTAATTTCTTTATTTGGTGATATCTCAATTATTAACATAAGCCAACTAAGCACTCCTTTTATTTTAGTTTTATATTTATTGCTTGAGGTAGCCACAAAGACTTCCCTATCTGGATTAGGGTCATATATTACCTTCCCAATTACTTTCCTGTATTTATCTAGTAACTGAGTAATAGCGTCTAAGTTAGCTGTACAATCGTCATCATAATATACACTTAGACAACGCTTAAGGTGTGAGGTAAGTGATTGATAATCCTCTAAGTTATTACCAATCGCTAATGTTCTTTGACGTATGCGGAATCCATCATTTACGTATATAGGAACAGTCTCCCAATTCTCTGCTATCTTAAACAACAGATCATTCTCCACAATTAACCTAGCAAACTTTTCTATTTCTGCACTTACCATTCTATATTACTATCCTTACATCACAGCTAAGACTTGCATAATCTATCAGCGTCTTACATAGTTTGTTAATTGTAACTGTATATTCTACTTTATTGATTAGTACAGTTATTTTACTGTTTGGCTCATATTTCATTGCCTCCATTATAGTATTTTTATGCACCCTCAGAAATTCTACTATGAAATCTACACTAATAGAGAAGGGATTTCTATGGTAGGTTTGAAGCTCTTTAGTAACCTTATCAGTTATTAGGTAGCAATCTTCAATATCATCTTCACTAAGTTCTACATTCATTCTATATAGGCAATCACCACTCTCTGTTGTGTAGTAGTATATAGGCAATGATCTCCACATAGTTATAATACTAAATAATAAATCATTTTCTAGTATTAAGTTGATTAATTTATCTATTTTACTTTTCATACTGCCTAATTACGTAATAAGGTAAGTAGCCAACCCCTCTTTGACTGCTTTATCTTCACCTAACCTAGTAATAATATAGTGTTGATTGCGTTATCTGAACCAGTAACTGTTATGGTCTTTGATTGTTTATTTCTAATATCATCTATTACAATAATAAAATTATCAAATCCCTTTCTAGCCCCTATGTGTATTCGTTTTAGTCCTGAGATTGTCCTAGAAATTAATAGCTTAGTACTAGTAAAGCTTACAGAGAATCCTTTATCTATACTACAGACACATAGATTCTCAATTTCTTTTAATATCTCACGATCTAACCCATCTTCTAGGTTTATTTGGTTTATATTCACATATTTTATTTTGTACATTTGTTTATTAATATAGTACTTCTCTTGGCTCTCTGGTAGATAACATAGATATAGTGGTACAACCTTCGAATATAATAGATAATCTAGCATTTCACTGTTTGTAAATATTAGTTTTAGTATTTTCCTAACTATATTCCTCATGATTTATGTTTCAAGTACTTCTGTTATTTTATTAAAGACTAACCCTTTATCTGCAGAAACTACAATAAATAATATAGCCTTTTCTTTACTAAGATATTCTATTTCTGTCTTACCGCTTGTAACTACATCTTTATATATAATATTATATCTAATATCTTCCCCATTTTTATTACTCTGTATTAACTCTAGGGCATTAGATATTCTACTTAATAGCTTGATAGTATCATTTTGATCTATACTATACATATGTTTGACAGAATCAAGACAAATTTTTGCTAATTTATTGAAGGACTCAGTATCTATTCCTTCATCTAGGTTTATCTTGCCTTCCAGGTTAACATTATGTATACTTCTATCTATGTATACGTACTCTGAATTAATGTCTGAGTATTCAATCTCACTTATTAATGGAAGTTTCTTAAACTCTAGTAATAAATCTAGCAGATTACTATTAGATAGTATAATTTTTAAAATATTCTCTACTTTTCCTATCTCGGACATGCTCCACACACTAAAGGTATAACTTCTATTGGACAAATATTAGAATCAAAGCCTAAAAATAGTTCACGTAAAACCATATTTCTATCAATAGGGGAATCAACATACTCCCTTTTTCGCTCGATTCCGTATGAGTTAATAAATCTATACTTAATACCAAACGTATGACACCACGGATTATCATCAAGTACTTGTATACATCTATTGAACATGTCTAGAAGTTTTACTGTTCTTTCTAGATCTAAATAACCAGAATTAGGAACTAACAGTAGACCAAGGCTTAGTTCTTTCTGCATATCTAACCCATCTTCAAAGTCTACACCTTCTACACTACCTATTGAGTAAAATGATACGTCTTCCTCATCTGTAAACCAAAGTGGAACCTTCTTATGTACAACTAAGAAGTTTATATAATCTTCTTTTGTTAGAATTTTAATCAATTCGCTATATTCACTCATATATCTTTGATTTTATCTCTATTATCTCTGCCTCTTTCTTTATCAAGTATAATAGCACTTGTAGGATTGATGAATTGCTGGCAGACATTTCAATAGTCATAGGTATCTCTTTTGTATTATAAACTATCTTATATATTGCGTTCCCATAAAGTAGAACCCCACTTCCTATGTAATCAACTATCTTTGAAGCAACCTTTATAGACTCCTTGTAATCAGCATCGTGAATAAAAAGAGCTTCAACATCTCTCTCAAATATATCACTAATACAGAATTCTTCTAAGTCATCCTCAGTGAATCTCAGATATAATTCAATAGCACCCCCTTTTAAGTCAACTGCAATTAGTGGGGCTTTGTTCACTATTAAAAGTATTCCTAGGTACTCATTTGCTATGAAATTAATATACTCCTCCTTTAAAGTACTATTACTCATCTACAGTTTCTATCTTAAAAATACGGTTATTAGTACTCTTACAGTTTAAAATAGTACCAACTAACTCAGTTGCTTCTATATTTACTATGTCACTCTTTAGTGTATGTAATATGTATCTAACATTATCACTAACTTCCAAGACATTACATAGTATAATCCTGACATACTCCAAGCTCCTCTTAGTCTCTTCCACTGATACACAGAAACCTACAGGCAACCTACCGCTTATTTTTTTAATTAATAGGTCAAAATCAGAGTTTTCATCTAAGTCTATATCTAAATCTATATATACTCTCCGATAAACTTCATTACCCATAAAGTCTCCGGTGATTGCAAAGATTCCAGTAACTGCTAGTATATCAAAAAAGTCATTAAATAAATAACCAACTATTTCCTCAATCTTCGTTTTGTTGGGGTTAATTAATTCTGCTATTTCCATATCTGGTAGTGTAGGTTAGATCAATTATTTTTATCCTGTTTATCATCAAATGCGAAAAATTTATCCCTAAAATCTCTCACCCCACTTCTCCATAAATTAATACATCTATGTAATAGATTAATACCATTTAGTGGAGCATCATTATAAGAAGGCACTATATAATATTCTGAATAACCGGTCATACTTAGTGCATTGTGTATGCTGCGTAGTAAGTCTCTAGTTTCGTCTGTAGCAAGTTTATGAAAATCTCTTACTTTGTTATACTTTAATATACTAGCAGCCCAATAACCATCTTTAGATTCATCTAGTATGTCTATAGGCGTCTTTAGGATCTTGTAAAAGATAGTACCTATTATAGTTTCATAAATAATAACTGTTCCACCTAATTCTAGCATTGGACACAGAAAGTTACTCTCTACGGTACTTTCTATAGTTTCTATCTCTTTAGCACTTATATCAAGCGGATTTTCTGCATCTGATACCTCTTCAATTTTATCTCCAGTATTATATATATACTTAATTGTCGATAATAGAACTTCTTTTTTAGATTCTATTACTTCCCCGTTATCTTTAATGATCCTGAACACTCTTGTATCTTTCATGATCTCTGGAGTTACAATAGTGGAAACTTCAGCTAATAACTCTCTGGTCTTGTCAAAGCTAATCGTGAAATCTTGGTACGGACTACCCTCTCCCCGTTCCGGAAGACTATTGAAAATAACTTTAGCCCTACCATTAATATCTACTGCAATAAATCCACCGAGCTCTTTTCTCTGCTCTAAAAATACTGAATCTACAATTTCATTTAATTTCTTACTATTCTCCATATTTCTTTTATTGATTTTAAATTATAATACACTATTAAGGGTTCTAGGGGGGGACAAAAATAAAAGGAGAATAGTTACCTACTCCCCTTGTCTACCCTTATATAAACTTTGCACCATGATTTTTTACTGCATCATCATAGATACTCAAGCTTGGATTTTTTGAATTGATTGTTGCCATTCCATCCTTTAAGAATCTTAGCTTACCTTCAAATCTTCCATCCTTCACGAGATCTTTAACTGTCTCTGCTACACAATAATCCATAGCAAATCCAGCAACTATTATCTCATCAAAGTTCTGTACTGCTATACTATACAGTGCTTGTTTACTAAAGTCTGGTATATTTTCATCAGCATAAGAAAAAGCACTATACATTTCTGCAGAGTCCACAAAACCCTTCTGAAATATTCCATAGTGTTTCTTCTTTAACTCTGACCAATCTTCCAGAGCTCTCATTACGTGCTCATCTATCGCCTGACCTACTGACCCAGCTAAGCAGTGAGTTGGCCAAATTTGATGTTGATGTCCAAAACTTTCAACATTTTTTAGATACTTTACTGCTCTTTCCTTGGTCATAGAAGTAGGCGAGTAATCATCACGTTCTACCTGCTCTGATGTAATAATAGTGAAAGGATCTACAATATGACCATTCTTATCATTCCAGGCCTTAGGATGACCAATGTGCGTAGTATAGTGAGTATCCATAGTGCAGAGAATACTATCAATATCTTCTTTATTTATCTTGATCCACTTTTCAAGAAACTCTGCATTATGTTCTGCCCCTACTATATAAAGCTTTCCAGGTAATCCATCATAAACATCAACGCTAGGACTAACAAAGTCAACCTGTGCATCAATTAGTAATAATAATTTCTTCATTTTCTATATAAGCTAATTAAATAATTTTTTCCTTCCTCAGTCCACACGTTATAAGGCCTTGAAAATCCAGTATCACCTATTGTAAACTTCTTTTCCTTTATATAATGCAGTTTTCTCTTATCTGACATTGTCCAAGTTCTATTTTTTCCAGACTTATTGAACTTAATAATATTCTTTTTCTCTAAGTCTTCTAATAAGTCTTTTACTTTCCAATCACCATCTAAATACTTAATCACTTCAGTAGTTGAATATAGTGAGTTTTTCTTAGGTCTCTGTGTAACTAACCTACTAGCCATTCTATTACACACTGACTCACACCAAACAAATAACTTCAAGCTAATCCACCTACAATAATCGAGAGAAAGCGCCCTACAGAACCAGATACCTTTAAAATTACCATCCGATACAATTTTCACTACTCTATCTTCATCAGTCGGTTGGTTCTTACAATTAGAGCTTAATATCTCAGAGATCAATTGCTTAGTCTCTTCCAGTTTTAGATAACTCTCTACTGTATATATTGGAAATATTCTCTCAATATCAGATGCACATAAGAAAAATTCTTTCTGATTATCTACATCTACAGTAGTTCTAATCTCATAGCTATTATAATTATATGTATTTCCTATGTAATTCATACACCAATGTTTTTATCTATTGCAAAATCACTAACACTACAGCCACAATATTCAACTAAAGTCTTTAGTATTAAGTTAATTGCTGAATCTACGATAAAGTAAAATTTCCTAGACCTCCTTATCATACCAAATATAATAAAGCTATCATCAAAAGGATCGTTCGAATATAGTACACAGTAATTATCAAATACACCAAGCTTATCTATCCAAGATTTCTCTTTAACTATGTACTCCGATTGTGGTTTTAAGAATCTACTAATATAACAAATATCAAGATCCTGCCCAGATCTATTAATAAGCTCTATCATTTGACTTTCTGATATTCCTATGTTATATCCATGAGATACTAACACAGACTCTAACTTATTAATATTTATGTTTGCTAGTAGTTCTTCGCATAATTCAGATTGCCCCATAATACTGGCATCCTGTAGTTGTTTGATAAAGTGCTCTACCCTGTTATAGTAGGTTGCTGATTTATCAACTGTATCTAACCTAACAGACTCAAAGAACTTAAGAACATCTAAGCCATATACTTTTTCAGATGTACTACCTCTTACCACAAATCTCTTTTTATCCTCTACTAGACTATTTTCTCTTTCCATCAGAGTATCAAGAGCTTTTTTATAATTTGATCTTGTCCAGAAAAATGGTTTATGGTTTAAGAGTTCAGATATCTCAGAGCTAATATTACAAATTTCTTTTTCTCTACTTTCCATTTCTGGCTCTGATATAATAATCTTTTCAGATTTAGGACAGTCTATTTTATTAACTGACCCCTTAAATTCAGGCAAGTTATTTGGTAGAATACTATTAACATCATTTGACCAAGTAGGCTCAAAGAATCCCTCACTAAGTCTACGATCAAATGGTATAGTTAGATTATCCTTCAGTAAGTCCTTGTAAAAACTTGGATTAGATAGTGTACCTTCAGAACCTTTTATTAAGCTCTCCAGTCTACTATCTCCATTTAATTTTACACTACCTTTCCACTTAGGCAATGAGTAGTCAATCTCTAATCTCTTGTCAAATATTAACAACCCATCACTACTCTTACTGATTGCTGACATAGTATTACTTTAATCCTAAATGTACTAGTTCATCATCCCTGCCTATTGTACGAAGACAGAGCTCAACTTCATTTTTGTCACCCATATACTTACCTTCTGTATCTGGGCACTTAACACAAGGGATCCAAGGACTATTTTTATTAATCCTTGCCTCTGAGAGTTTCATTACTACTTGAGGACTAGCATTTTCTACGCCAGTATTATTTGTAAGCGCTCCACCAATACCCGCAGCAACATGACCTACTCTTCCTCTGACGTTTCTATATATGTCTAAGAATTTTTGCATATTAATTGAGTCAGAGTATACTAAGGTCTTTGTTAGCGGGTCAACTTTTAGCGCAACTAGTCTGGCGATAACTTTGCTAGTGAAAGATTCCCAAGTACCAGAATCCCACCTAAAACCATCAGCCGCCTTAGCATAGAGTTGAGGCAAGTTATTAAGGAACTGATCAATGCCAATCGTGTCTACTAAGAATATACCATTAGAACCACCAAATGTATCATTCCAGTTCTTCATTGCATGATAGTTACCAAGCCTATAGCCAACAAATGCATTATTCAGCATGATCCAAGAGTGTGCCTGTGTACCAGATATTGGTGTATTGTTCTTGAATGCCATATACACATTACTATTACCGACAAAACACTTAGAATTTTCAACAAGTACTTTATCCACCATCTCCTGTACAGCGCCAGAGAATCTCCTCCTTAGTCCAAACTCACTGAAATATAATTGATTCTCATTTGATAGTGCAATCTGACCATTTAATATTTCTAGTGCCTCTGCCCTATTAAACTTCTTATCAAATCCACGATATCTAGTACGAAGTTCACTAAAGATAGCAAGTAATGGTACCTCCCAGAATTCATTTTCGTATGCAAGACCTCTAGACTCCATACAGAAGTGTTTCTCATCGTCTAACCATACTTTCAGGTTAGAGCTATCGAACTTAAAATTCTCAAACCAGTCAAAGAAATACTTAGGAATCCAGTAGAACTTAGCAATCAAAAACTTCTTCTCCTCTGGTTTAAGGCGGAGCGTACAAAGGCTTTCTACTTCAAGGTTAAATTGATCTACGAAGTCTTGATCAAATACTTCATTCTTTCTGTCTTTGAATTTAAAAACAGTTTCTGCAAATGGATAGGTCTTCATAATTGCATAAGACATGTTCCACTTATAAACATCATTCTCTAATAGACTTCTAATAATCATAATTTCTTACTTTTTATTTAATACTTTAATTTAATTTTCTATAAATAAGGCATTTAGGACAAAATAAAAACAAGAGTACCCTATTTTAGATACTCTTGATAAACAATTTTAATCAATTTGTAGGTAAGGAGAATTTTTCAGGATACTTAGGGACTACATCTTTATATGCATGTCTAATTTTATCCCATACATCCTTTTCATTTTCTAGATTTGTAATTACCCCAAAAATACCTGCCTCTTTCTTTTTGTAGTCTATAAAACCTAAGACTATTGGTACATTACACTTCTTAGCAATCAAGTAGAAGCCGGGATTCCATTTTTCAACCCTCTTCAAGTGACCCTCTGGACATATAAGAACATTCATTTCATCAGCTGACCTAATAGAATTTATAGTATCTATTAGTGCATTCCTTCCAGTATTCCCAACAGGTATAAATCCAAATGCTCGAAATACATGATTAACTGGCCATATAAAATACTTGCTGGCCATCAACAATACATGTCTTACTCCCCAGATATAGAAAAACATCTTCCCTATAAAACCATCACACCAAGAAGTATGAGGGGCAAAAATAACAACACTCTTTTTTAGGTCAGGAAATTCACCTACTAATTTCCAACCTATACACTTAACTAAAATTAGCTTACTTAAATATTTCATCATACATTAATAAGGAAGTGCGGGGAATAAAAAAGAAGAAGAGACTATTTTAAGCCTCTCCTTTTCTCTTAACCAGTCTTATAGATACACCTTCCCACTTTCCTTGTCCATGTGGGTTGTCAACATGTGTCAGTATGTCTATTCTATCTGTAAACCTCTTGTTCATTGTATCATGAACTTCGTATAGACCATTAATGGAATCATCATCACCACTCTTAGCTTTAATCTCAACTACGTCTCCATACTTATAAATTTTTCTAAGATCTCTTGATACTGCGATCCACCTAATCTCACCTCTTTTAAGTTTACTAAGTGATATCTTTGACATATCAGCTGTAATTAACGGCTGACTATTACATTGACTTTCAACAGGATTATATCTAGTTACTGTCACTTTTCTTTTTGTAGTAGTACTTGTTTTTGATACAAGTTTATCACTGGTCCTAAAGCTTCTAGGATCATCTGCTACCTCTTTCATTTTACTGAAATCTCTGCTATTAACGTAATCAATAGCATTATCAATTGCCTCTTTCTCAGGCGATTTTTTACCTATGTTTCTTATATCGTAGGCAAACATAGAAATACCTAATGATACAACCAATATGAATAATAGGTTGTCTGCTCTAAAAAAATTCTTCATAATTTTATAATACGTTATAATTAAAAAAAATTCCCAAGATACATTAAATATATCTTGAGGTTTTCTATCACACTAATAAGGGATTTAGGCCTTTTCAATGGTAATAATACAGAGTCCACTTTTATGAAAAATTAAGGAGGACATCGTCCCCCTATTTGCTTTGTCCTACTATTTTTATGAAGTTTTTTGTAGATTGTATCAGTGATTTAAGCTCAGATACTTTCTCACTAATATTATTCAATCTGTCTTTAAGGCCACTCATATATGTCTTAGCTAATCCAAAATCTGTCACCTTATCATCTTCATCATTACTTAGTAGCCTGTTAATAACTTCCTTTATTTCTTTGAGGCCTTCAGTTAGATTTAGTTTTAACTCTTCCTCTAATATTGACTGCCTCTGAATCTCTTCTGTTAGGTAGTTATTACACTCTTCCCTAAAATCTTCTTTATCTATGGCATCTAACTCTAATTTTGCCTGCTCTAAAGAATTACTTAGGTCGCTTATTTTTTTACTAAGCTCTTCTCTCTCTGTTGTCATTTATATAATAATTTTAGTTTAAGAGGGCTAAGCGAAAAAATTGACTTCTTATCTGTTCCCATACAAATAAAATCATCTCTCTTTTTTGCCTTTACAAGGACGTTTAACCCGCTCGACTCTTTAAGCTCATAACCACCAGTATTTGAGCTAATTATCTCGAGCTGAATATTTCCGTCCTGACCCTCAAGATAAGATACCTTTGCAATATCAGACAACCACTCAGGAACTATTTCACCAAGTTTCCATGTCCATATTTCATCTGGGTACTTATTATTCCTTCCTTTCTGTTTTAGAACTTTATTAATCATACTTCAGATCTCCTACACCTTTAAGAGTATCTATATTTCCATCCAATATTTCAACACCTAGACGCTTTAGATAAGAAGCTAGCATATCACCTAAGTCTGTATAATCTTTGAATGAATCTAGTATACTCATGATCTTGCTACTCGGATTATCCTTATCTATTTCATACTCCTTTAGAATAGTATCAATAGTTGTCTTTCTTACAAATACTAGACTAGATTTGCACCTCCAAGTATAATACCTGCCGTTGTTATTCAAGTTTTCATTATCAGACCTTTTAAAGATATTGAATCTTCTCTCGTCACCCTCCTTATTGATTGTATAGATGTTCTTGAGCTCATAACAACTAGACCTACTAACCTTACATATAGGGTTCTGAAGGGCACTAATATGAATCCTCTCTATATTATCCAGTTCATCCTTCCCTAGCTTTATACTACCTAGTTTATTAATGTCAGTAACTATATAAGATATGTGAGATTCATATACCTCTTTTGTATATAAGAATGCCTCAAATAATGTCTCATGTAGGTTACCTTCTGATACTATAAAACTTGCCGACTGATAAAGCTCTGTAAACTTAAATGGATCAATAGTACTTACAACATCAGGATCAAAAATAAACATAATATCACTAACACCTTGTAACAGGTCAATCTTATTATGTATATCTTCATCAATTTCAGACCATTTATCAATTTTAATAAATGTAATTAACAAGTGCTTTGGTTGATTAATTACGTACACTGAGTTCTTATTCATACTATATTTTTTAATTTGTTCTCTACACTTATAAGATTTCAAAGTCGACCTAATAGCAAAATTACACCTTTCAATCCCTTATATGTGAGTAACAGTATTAACAATATTTTAATATGAGTAAAGAAAATTTAACTAATCGAGTTTACAGAAAATGTAAGAAGACACTTTTTAGTAATAGAGAGACTTCACTGAGAAAATCGATAGAGTCAAACAGTAATCTCATTAAACTATTTGGCAAGGATGAACTTAAGTACGCTCTACACAGTATTGTAAAGGGTCAACTACTTAATAATGAGTCTAGAAACCTTCTCCTGAACTATCTTACTTATAATAACATAATAGATAGTTCTGTGGTTGATCAAAAGAAATTAGTTGATGAAATACTAGTGCTCGAGTGTGATAGTAATATTAGTCTAATTAATAACGTAATTAACGATGAATATTAGTAAGAAAGAAGAATTAACGAAGATAGCTGATAAACTGTATGAATTCTACAAACTTATTAAAACAACAGGCGATGATGATGTAGATAGTGCAATAAAATCATCTATTATATTATTAAAATCAACAGAAAGTCGGGAAAGCATACGGGACATATTTAAAAAGGCAATTGAAAGTTCTAATGTGATCAATAAAGATCAACTGTTAGATTTTTTAAATAGCGAATCTTTTTCAATGTATCTAGAACTTAACGGTGGTAATAACAGTGATTTGTCTAGACTAGATAAAGAATATGTAGCAGATATTATCAATGATTATATCGGCAAGGAGAGACTTGAAAGAGTTGATAGATTTATAGATGAGCTACTATGAATTTTCTAGTATTGCTTAAATTCACACTGTACAAACGAAACAGTAGAAAAGATTATCGACTTAGTATACAGGTCTAAGATAACTACGAAATTAACTATAAAAACATATAAACTATGAGATCATTAATATTATTTGGTTCACTACTAACAATTGCACTTATTATAGTTTTGATAGTAGGCACCATTACAGCAGCTTTTGAACCAAATGGAAAAGACTTTAGGATAATGGAAATAATGACTGATAATAAGTATGCTATTTACTGCAAAACTTATATAGGTAGATGGGTCCCATTATTTAAAGCCCTAAAGAAAAATGAGTTTGATAATAGTGTCTTAGTGATAGAACAGAAAGGTACAAAGAGGGTTGATGAGATAGAAATAAAAGAAACATATGATACTCAAGAGGAGGCATCTAATGTTTTGAATAATATGGTGGAGAAACTGAGAGAATCCTCCCAAAGAAAAAGTAGAGATAATAGAAGAACTGTAAAGAATTATAGAGTATGAGTGACAGTACAATTAATATGATAGAAGGATTATTATCTAGCTTTATTATATTAGGATCAATTACTTTAATATTTTTGATTCCTAGTTACTTGATTATCTTATATAGGACACCTAATCTGAAAAACTTTAGAATAGAAAAAGTTACGATAGGTGATGAGGATCGGTATATTATATTAGCAAAAAATAGGTTAGGTTTTTGGAGATTAATTACTGACTTATGTAATCATGGTGAATTTAAAGTTAGTGATAAATTATACAAAAATTATGTGAGTGTTTTAAAATACTACTACAGCGAAGACTCTGCAATAGAGTCTTTGAATGAGATAGTAATTAAAATAAACGCATCTAACGAACTAAAGAAGAAATCTAAAGTAGTCAAGAAGGGAGACATTATAAAAGAAGTTAATATATGAGAGATGTACTACAAGTAATATCAATAGTTATACTAATAACTCTAGCAATCCTGTACTTGTTCATATCTCTATACAGTACACCTAATATGAAGGACTTTAAAATAGTAGAGTATAAAAATTTATTTACTCTGTATGGAAGAAGTAAGTTAGGAGTGTGGAGAATTTTGAACAAGCTGTGTAAGGGTGATGAATTTATTATAAAGTTTCCAGGTGGTAGGATTGATAGGTATTATATTAAACCAACCTACAAAAATAAAGAAGAGGCGCTAAGCACTTTGAATAAGATTATAGATTCAGTTAGCTTAGCAAGAAAATGAATAAAAAAAAATAATAGTAGACTTAATTGTTCTACTATTTCTTTTTCGTCAAATCTAATAACCCTAACTACACCTTAGTTAATTTTCTGTCTTCCTATATAGATTTTCAGCATAGTTAGGGTTATCTTAAAAAGTACTTAGGAGGTTTTCAATATCTCCTAGGTCATCTCTCTGTATCTTCTTCTCGCTTAATTCTTGTAAGTCTCCCCTCGACGTTACATATTGGGTACCTGGGAATAAAATCTCTTTTGGTTGAATTGTTTGTGTTTTCTCTGCATTTTCATAGGCAGTCTTAAATTTTTTCAACCAATACTTAGCCCAATCTCCCTTTGCAGTAGCTAGTTCCTGATCATATGGTCCATCTCCCCACATACCATCTTTAGGACTAGGGCACTCTATCATAACCTCTACTTCAACACTATCATCTTCCATTGATGTCATTTTGTAGGTCCAATAGAAATAAGATTTGCCATTATACTTATAGGTACCATTATCACTAGTTAAGTCCTTCCAGATATCTTCTACAAGTGCTACTGTGTTATTGCTAGTTTCTCCATTAGATAAGATTAATGTCTGGTCCTGCAATAGTTTATTTCCCATAATCCATGCCTGACCTTTAATCGTCTTGCTTGTCATACTAATTATTAAAATAAAATAGAGAGATTATCTTATATCATAATCCCTCTATCTTTTTCTTTTATTCTACATAACCCATCAGCTTTTCTGCGATTAACATATAGCTAATAGAGTTATAATACTCACCATAATCTGTAGGTACGTGGATGAAGCTAACTGGGAAGTGTTTTTCTACTTCCTTAATAAATTGCTCATCATTCAAGTACTTAGCAAAGAAGTGAGACAATCCACCTACAATTAGAAGTCCATTACTTGCATCTAATTGTGATGAGTACTTTTCTTCTAATAAGTTAAGTACATTTGCCAGATAAATTCTTGTATACTTATCTACTACATCAGATAAGTCAATTACCTTCCCTCTCCTTGTTAAAATACCTGAATCCACTACCGTCTGTGCCTCCTTAGTTGAAATTCTATATTCGTACGTCTTATAGATATATTCTGCGACGTCCCTAGAAATACAGATAACGCCTGTATCCGGAATTCCAATAGTTGCACCAGCTGCAGATTTTTGGTCAATCACTGCGCAAATATCAATACTAAGATATCCACCATCACAGATTACATATGAATCTAGTTTGTTATCTGTCGTATGTATATTGCTATCCTTTACATTCTGACCGTACTTAGCAAAAGCCGCTTTACATGCAAGACCCTGTGGTAAGCATACAAAGAAGTTGGTATCAGGGCTTATCAAGAGTGAATCATACAGATACTTTAATAGGTCATCTGCTTTATCACTAAACGCCATGGATAATCCGATTGCTACCTTATCCCACTTAATGTCAGAATACTTGCTTAGAAAGTAACTAATCACAACTGGATAAATTGCTTTCATCTGCTCATATGTTTCCAACTTAAGCCTGTAATTTCTATCAAGCTTTAGTGAGTTAGGGCCAATTACATACCATTTTTCATTCAGCTTAAATACTGTATCATTATCAATCTCTAATGGTGCTTCAGGAAGTTCAGAAATTGCAGATATCATCTTATAATTTACCAAACTACCATTATCATCTATAAAGGAAATCTTAACAGATGAATAACCGAGATCAATTGCTAATACTCTAGGTCTTTTTTGCTTATTTGCTGCCATACTTCTCTTCAAAATTTTTAACTACTTGCTTATAAAGATCTATTAGGTTTGAGTCTAGTTTGTACTTCTTCATATCGCTTAATACATCGTTTTCAATATATGATAGAGGTACTCTAGGTAGAAGCATTGTGAATCCTTTTGTAACCATACCTATTGCATAATCATCATCAATATTTGTAGTGTTACCAAATGCGTCTTTCTTTAGATTTCTAACAACTACCAACTGAACCAAGTCAGTCTTATCATTAGTCGATCTATAGGCAAATACTAGCATACCCTCTACGAGCTTACTATGAATACTGCCCCAAATACTAGACGCTACTTCATCAGCGCTTTTCCAACCTATTACTAATTGTTCTTTTCTTTCAACGTCTCCTAATGTAAGCTTATTATTTGTTTCCATACTCTTAATATTTTATTTTATACCTGAGCTACCAAAGCCACCACTACCTCTCTCTGTACTTTCTGAGATTTTGGCAACTAAGTTCAACTCTGCTTTTTCTACTCTTGCAAAAACTAATTGTGCTATTCTATCTCCTGGGTTTATTACTACATCTTCTGCACTTAAGTTGATCAGGATAACACCAACTATACCCTCATACGATTCATCTACTGTACCAGGTGTATTTAGTACGGTTATTCCTTTCTTTAATGCAAGTCCACTTCTAGGTCTAACTTGAATTTCTATGTTCTCTGGTACTTTAAACTTTAACCCTGTACTAATCAATCTACGCTCTAATGGTTTAAGTGTTACAGGCTCTTCAATATCAGCCCTAACATCCATACCACTATCACCTAAATGTTTGTACTCAGGTAGTTTAATACCAGTAATTGATAAGTTCTCTACACTTACTTGAATCATAGTTTATATTTTCTTTTTGTTATGAACCTAAATAACCAAGAATTACCAGACACAAATCTAACAGTGCCTAGAACCTCAGGGCCTTTCCAGAACTCTTTTAAGTTAACCCCGTATACATCAAATCCATAATTCTCTGGACTAAGACATACACGATCATCAAGTAATCTACCACTGGATATTAGACTGCTTAGATTATACATTAAGTAGTCATAATCTTTAGGTAGTAGGTAAGTTAACTTAATACTATCAAGACCTAACGAGTAATAAACAGGAAGTCCAATTCTAACTGAATTACCAAGTTGTTCAAATAATAGGGAATTGGACTCCTTTTCAAATTTAACAGTAATAGGTAGCGGATTACTATTTACAAGTGTGTCCTTATTGAAAACTATAAGATTATTATAGATTTCTAGTAAGTCATCCTGTAATGTTGTCATACCTTACTGTAAATTTAATCTTCACTTACTGCACAGAATACTTTAATACCAAGGTTGTCAAGTACCTCATAAGCCTTTGTAACTGGGCCTGGTTCAATACTACCCTTAACTTCCTTGATCTTCTTGATAGTCTCTACTAACTCCTTAAGTGGATTTCTAATACCACCAAACTTATCCTCACGGAACAAGCCAGTATTGTTAGCGATGTTATCAAGAACAGATACTACATCAGTACCACCTGTCTGAATAATCTTCGTAGTGGTTGGGTATCCATTTTGCATAAAGTTATAATCCATTATATTCCATTCAATCGTCTCAGCTGGAATAGATAGTGGATTCTCCTCATCCTCAGTTACATTCTGAATTGTAACCATATAACCTGACTTAATGAGGTAATAGTTAATACAAGCAAAATCCTTCGTAGTGAGCGTATCGTCACTATTGATCAAGCTAATAATGTCAGGATTGTTCACTGATGCATCGAAATTAGGAATATTAGTTTTCAAGAAACCCTTAACGAATTCCATTACACTAACCTTCATAACATCCATGTCATAACGTGTACGGTCAATACAACGACCTACTGTTGCTCCTGCATCCTTAGCAGGAATTGCATACAAATTAACTTCTATCATCTTTCTTATAATTATGAATTATATTTTATCTTTAAATCTGGCCTAGTAATAACCAGAAAAATAGCCCAAAGCCTTTCCCTTATATTACCTTGCTCAAATATTTTTATCTCACTTGCTACAAAATCACCAGCTGTTAGTAACGCCTGGTAGATATCATTAAAATCTATAGGGTTACCATTCATCCACTCAACCTGTTTATCTATTAAGTAAGACTCTAAGGTACCATTTTGTAGTATATTAGGATCAAGTGCTACCCAATCGTCTATATCAAATGCATCTCTAAGAAGCGTAAATATATCCGATATTCTAGCAATATTCCTATACTTATCTATTAGTTTTAGATATACATACTGAACTGTTTGTGTGTAGTCAGTATCATTTATTGTCTTAATGAAACTATTACTACTATTTTTATCCTCTAACATGTTCTTGTATTACTTTAAAACTAGCCTTCCATACAAGATCTAGGTTCCTAACTTGAAGGTCTGTTTTTAAAAAGCTACGTAGATAATTATAATAGTCCTCTTCATTATTACTAACTGCAAGCTCTACTAATTTCTCTACTGATATTTGTGTATTCTCCCATCTAAATCTATCAATCACTAATAGTTTATTTAGGTCGAGATCACTAGGAGAATTTGTCTTATCTAAAACTTTTCTCATTCTTCCTAATCTCTCACTACACATTGGATTTCCACATTTTAGTAGACTTCCATAAATATCCTTAGCACTTAACCTATAACCACACTTACAAGCTGGCCACATATAATCACCATTACCTGGTTTAAATACATTACCAACCATAGGAATAGTACTATTTGCTAGTATAATACCAACTTCTGCACCTGGCGTAATGTTGTTTTTTATTAACTTACTTACACTACCAGCACTAGGTTTTTTAATAGTACACCCTTTTACTTGTACAGGTTCTATTTCTACATTAGCACTCCAACTATCCTTTCCTTTGCAAGTCTGATCATTCCAGATTATGCTTTTAACTCTGGTCTTTATTGCTTCAGTACCACTTCCAGCTCCTGCATACTTAATAGCTCTCTGACAAATACCATGCTCATTATAAAGCACCCATCCATCATTTAAAAAAGTACCAGTATCAGTAACTGTTCTATCACTCTCACAAAAACCTGGCATACTCTCTAATTCAGATAATGTCCAAACTTGTGCAGGGCTGAATAGAATGTGGTTATCCTGTTGAGATCTAACTGTATCAAAACTCTGTAGTACCTCTCTATAATCAGACTCTCTTACCTTCTTACCTTCCTCCGAGTCGTCAGTGTAATATCTATATGCTCTTAGGGTAAGTAGTTCTGAGACTTCTTGATCACAGTACTTAGAGTTAATAAGACCATTTGCTTTTTGTCTTGCTTTCTCTGGATTAATACTCTTATCTAATCTTGCAATATCAATAAGAGCTTCACACTGTATAGCAACAATACCTTTAGGAAAACGTTGAGGTAAGAAATTAAACAGCTTAGCCGTCTGATCTACTCCCCAATCGTTAATATTTGCATTCCCGACTGTTACTACTCTTTTTGGAACTCCGTTAGTAGGGTCGATATAAACAGCAATACTAGATCCATCATATTTAAGATCTAAGTATATTCTATCTGTACCTAACTCTACTATTGACTTTCTAATAGCATCTAACATTGACTTAGGTGCTTTAAACTTTTTGATTTTCTCTATGTAAGAATTTTTTGTCTTAACACCCTTTAAGTAAGTGTCAAATACGTAATCCCTCACAGAAAATCCATCTTCTTTAATAGCTCTCTGTTCCATCTCATCATAGTCAGAATCACTTATCCCTGTTGGCTGTGAATCGATATAATAAGATTTACATGCATTAATTAAAATAGACCACTTAGATAGTACGGAGTCACTAATATTCATCCTTTCTTATTCTTTATTCTTTGAAAAACTTGTTGACCACTCAATAATAAAATTCTGCATTTCATCTGAGAAAGTTTCGATTATATTTCTGCTATCAGGTACATACTCAGAACCTGACTTAACAGCAACCTCAAAATCTTCTTCAGTATCAATATCGTATCTTTTTATAATACTATATCCTCTACTTCTTAAGAATTTTATCATATTATCTCTCTTCCAAGTCATCCCGAAAGGTTTTGGCATCATAGCTAATGTTAAGAGAGTTTTCCACATTCCGTCTGAACTACTCTCTTCAAAATCGCTACCTCTTACCAATTTTCCAAAATCGCTCAGGTTTAGATTTCCATATGTATCATCATTATTGTCTTCTAACATATATAAAACTCTACAAAAATTTATAATTTAAGTACATTTCATTTCTTGCTTCAACCTATCACTACTTTTTAGTACACCTATCATTTCTAATAGATCGATCATCCATAGTGGGATAGTCCACAAGCGTAAATTCGGTGCTACGGACACCTATTTAATTTTTTTATTACAATGCCTCTAACATTCGTTGACCTTCAAGCAATATATTTCTCGCAGCGTTAAAGTCCCTATCGTGACATTCACCACAGTCAGGACAAACCCAAAATCTATCACTTAACTTCAAATCTTGTTTCTTATAACCGCACTGTGAACATATCTTACTTGATGGGTAAAATCTATCAATAAGCACAACTTTCTTGTCATTAACAAGTGCCTTACTAACCAATAGTTGCTTGAACTTATAGAAACCAACCTCTTGTATGGCTTTTGCAAGATGATGATTTTTCAACATTCCTTTTACATTCAAGTCTTCCATAAAGATAGTATCAAAGTAAGTAAGCAGTTCATTAATTACATAGTGAATATAAGCGTCTTTTTTATTGGTTATTCTTTCAAATAACTTCGCAATACGAATTCGAGTCTTATTCCTATTGTTAGAACCTTTGACTTTTCTTGAGAGTTGACGTTGAAGCTTTTTCAACTTCTGTTCCTCTTTCTTGAAAAAATGTTTATTCTCAAACACTTCGCCGTCAGAAGTAATTACAAAATCTTTAACTCCAAGATCAATTCCAACAGATTCGCCAGTTTGTTTGAACTTAACAACCTCATCTTGAGGAATATCTATAAGAATTGATAAGAAGTAATTACCACTCTTGGTTTTCGACATGGTAGCACTCCTTATACTATCCTTATATGTTTGTAGCCTCTTAAAATACAAATCAGAACACCTGAACTTAATGTCTTTAAGTGATGTTATTAAACTTATATGCTTCGTTTCAAATGTATTCTTCTTTGAAATTGCACCTATTGGAAACAATGCTGATTGTCTATCTTTCTTTGATTTAAACTTAGGAAAACCAGTATGTAGTTTAAAAAACCTATCATAAGCAGACATCATCTGCCTTATAGATTGAGCCATTACTTTCGTATTCTGTTCTTTCAACCAGCTGTATTTTTCACCCTTGCGTAAAGTACTAAAGAAATATTTTGAAAGATCACATAAAGAGAGGTTTGTTTTATTATCATTGTACTCTTGCTGCTTAAGTGCAAGCATGTGGTTATATACAAACCGGTAACACCCAAGTATTTTATTAATTACTTGCTCCTGTTGTTTATTTGGATATAATTTTACTTTAATTGCTCTAAACATTTTATTTTTATTTTATCCTCACTTTTTAGGCATCTAGGAGCTTTCTCATGCAGTATTGTTAATGTCAGCTCGAAAATCATGGTACTGCACTAATATTTCAAGCACAGTACCTCTAATTTAATTAATAATAGTAAATTTATGAATAGTAATAAAATTCTACTTATTACATCATAACTCCCTTACTTGCTGGATCAGACGCTTCTTTACCACTCAAATCATCAGTAATAGTACAGTCAACAAGTAAAATCATACTAGCAGCTGAAATACTATTCTCTAATGATACACGGAGAGATTTTGCAGAGTCTAGAATACCATCTTCTACTAAGTCAACAACCTTACCAGTCTTAGCGTTATAACCAAAACCAGGCTTCAATGACTTAGCCTCTTTTACAATTACATCACCACTGACACCGCTATTTTCTGCGATCGTGTGCATAATAATTGGGAGTGAATTAACAACAATCTTAGCACCTTCTGCCTCATCTTCAGTAAGTCCTTTCCAGAACTTCTTATCCTTAGTGAGTGAGATAGCCGCCCTCAAGAAAGTATATCCACCACCAGGAACACAACCCTCTTCGATTGCACTCTTAGCAGCCAAAATACTGTCCTCAATTGTTGCTTTCCTATTTGCCTTCTCAGCCTCACTTGCACCACCTGCCTTAATGATAGCAATACCACCAGTCAAGTTAGCAAGTCTCTTTTCAAACTTAGTCTTCTCATAATCTGATGTCTTAGGGTCTGCAAGTCTAGCCTTTAAAATTTCAGCTCTATCCTTAATAACCTCAGAGTCACCAGCGCCTTCATAGATAACACATGAATCCTTTGTTACTACTACTTTCTTAGCCTGACCAAGTACGGAAATATTAGCCTGAGCCATTGTTATATTATTTTCAGGGCAGATATGAATACCACCAACTGCTACAGAGATATCCTCCATTATGTTCTTCCTAGAGTCTCCAAAATCGATCCCCTTAACAACACAACAACGAATAGCACCACGCATTACATTGATAGCTAACATCATATTTGCACTATCATCAATTTCATCAACGACCATAAGAAGTGGCCTACCTTGCCCATTCTGATCATAGTCCTGTATAAAGTCTACCATCTGTTTAATACTACTAATATGCTCACTGGCTACTAGTACATAAGGGTTTTCCATTACACAAGAACCATCCTCTGGGTTAGTTACGAAGTTAGGACTAGACCAACCGCGCTCAATCTTCATACCAGCTGTTGTTTCAATTACTGTATCAAGACCACTAGCAAGATCAGCGGTTACGAGTCCATTAAGTCCTACCTCACTAAGACCTTTAACAACTAAGTCACCTACCTCAGGATCGTTGTTTGCAGATATAGTGGCTACCTTACGGATCTTCTCCATGTCACCACCAACCAAGATAGCATTTTCTTTGATATACTTCTCAACCTCTTCACGAGCCTTCTGCATACCAATCTTTACCTCATTAACGTTTGCACCACTATTTATTGCTCTCTGCCCACGCTTACAAAATTCTTCAATCAAAATAGAGGTGGTACTAGTGCTATCACCAGCGACCTCTTCTGTAGCAGATGCAGCTTTCTTAACTAGCTCTGCACCCATATTCATTTCCTGATCTTTAAACTGAATATTCTTAGCAACAGTTGCACCATCACGAGTTATTTCAGTTGTAAAACCATTCAAATTAATTGCAACACATTTTCCACTTGGCCCGAGAGTTGATTTAATTGCACTGACTGCCTTACTAACACCCTCAATAATCTTTGCCTGTGTGTCGTGTCCTGTTTTTACTACTTTGTCTTCCATTTCCTGTTTTTATTAATTGATTAAAGAATTACTAATACATCTGAATCAAGAATAACGGTATACTCTGATTCTTCAATTTTTACATCATGACCTGCACCTGGCCTAACAAGCAGTGTATCACCTTCTGCAATACCTTCTACTTTATTACCAACGCTGATCACCTTACATGTGTCAAATTCATTTTCATCTTTGTCAGAAATAACGAAGTTGCCAATCTTTTGTTCAGCTACTTCTTTTTTTACTTTTTCAACTAAGATGTTAAAATTGTAAGCCTTCATCTTTTTTTGTTTTGAAATTTATATTAAAATTTATATTAATATTATGTCACAGGTAAGATAATATCCTACCTACTTATAAAGGAATTAAGTGAATCTACCCACTTTTTTGTTCATTTTAGACAGAATAATTGATAATTTGCCACAATATCTTCTTATCTATGCTAGAATTTTCACCACCTAAGAACTCTTCTAGTGTTAATTCAATATTACGTTCATCCCTAATTAGCCTACTATTTAGTAAGTACGTTCTTATTATATCAGGTGAAACTAATGAGTAGAACCGTTCATAATCACCAAGTGTATAACTACTTTTTAATAGTATGCTCTTTATAAATTTATTAGTTATGGTTTTATGTACGTCAATGAGGTCAGTATCAAACACCTCTAAATAACAATCAACCTCCTCAAGAGCTTTCTTATTAATAGGGTCATGAATTACTTTGATAAATTCATCTGGATCTTCTATATCCCTAAATACTTTTAACTCACTGGATGGATCTAACCACCCACTAAATGCTGCAGAAGCTATTTTACTTGGAATAGAAAATTTTGGTAGGCGAATATATAGCTTTGTTGTACTATTGTTGTGATTATCGTAGTTATCTGTTAGTAAAATTACTTTCATAATAGTTAATATTAAATGTGACAGTCAACTAGAGCTATTACACGGTACCCATTACTAATGATTTTCTGATAGTAATACTCTAAGTCATTCTCATTTTTTCCTTCTAATTCTACCCAACCAAAATGTCTACTAACTATTGAACTGATAAAACCACTATCTAGTAATGTCTTCAGATTAACTACATCACATAAGTAAGCAACATCCGCTCTATTCTTTTTGTAATACCTATACATATGTAATTCATCAAAGAAATTAATACTTCTTACTCTCTCTCCTAATCTTATAGGTTCTGCAAAGTCAGATAATAATAGCTTTCCTGAAAATCTGCCGCCAAATTCATACCAATTCCACTGTGATTCTGGATTATACTTACTATATACACCATCCTCTCGAACTTCACCTCCCCAGCAGTATGCAAAACTATCATAGATCTTCTTCCTAACAGTCTCCTCCGGCTGTGAAAAGTCTATACTGAGAAACTTTCTAGCATAGCTTTCTTGAAGAGGATCAAATTTGTAGTTTGCGGGATCTTTTAGGTAATCTTCTATTATCTTTTTGTACCCCGAATAATACAAGTTAAGATATTTATCTACTATTTCATCAAAAGATATTGATAGATAATCCTCTACTTCTAATTCAGAGTCATATTTTTCTAGCACACTTTCTATATCTTCTATACTTCTTCCTACTGCTAATACTGAAAAATGCATCTTACTTTATATTTATTCATATACAATATTAAGGAAAAGAAAGCCTAGCAATACAACTAAATGTACTACTAGGCAAGAAGTGCGGGCTTTGATTAATTACCCTTATCGTGCACCCTGGGCTGATCCAAGAATGTTAATATCATAAATCATATAAACTAGTTCTGTTAGGTTATCATACTTATTAATACTATCCCAAACATCACCAAGTCTATCAAAAAGCTCTGGATAAATTTTACTCTTATCTAGGTAGGCTGAGTTATAACCACCTATTAGGTCTGCAAGTACTTTCTTTGTTATTAGATACTCTCTCATATTACTACTACTAAAATCCTCTGACTTAGTATAGTACGTACTTAGTGCCCTAGCAACATTAGATTCAGTATAGTGTAATGATGGATAAAGTTTCTTTAATTCCCATACACATTCAATTACCTTCAATATTTCACCAGGATATATATCTACTGTATTAATACCTGCGCTCTTAAGAATATTAATAATTGAGGGCTTTAATAACTCTCTATGATGCTTACCACTTGTTGAAGGCTTCTCTACATCATTTGTTTTTATATCTACATCTTCTACGAGATCCCAATTAATAACAGAGCTATCTTTACTCAAGAACTCATAATTTTCTTTACTTTCGAGCATATTAACTACTACACTAACCTCAATATTAGTACCTGATAGCTTTTCCACAATACTTCCTATCTTATCTGAAGTTGTTGTTATTTTTACTCTTCTTTTAGACATACTACTTTACTGTTTTTCTTATGTTCGCTTACATAGTAGTTTACCTTATTCTCATCTTCAGGGTCTAAGTTTACTACTCTATCATATTTAGTTGGATTAAAACCACTTGGATAATAGCAGTGTGCATGGATAGAATAAAATTTATCTCTTGCATAGTTCTTAGCAAAAGCCTCATCCACACGCTCAATATTTTTGTTAGAATTAATTAAGTTACCTACAAATTTTGGGCTGAGCTGTTCTACCCACCTAATGCCACAATGTGTACAGATATAGGTATTCTTTCCCCTCTCATATATAATATATTCTTTAAATTTTCTATTCATCTCATCAATCCAAGCCCAAGCCTCCACACTACTTAAGGTTTCAAATTCTTTAGCAGTGGTAGTTAAGAATTGCTCAGGTATTGAATTATAAATACAAGAAGCTGCTATCTTACGACCTCCTGCCTTTAATACCTTCCACCCTAAGTACTTTCTTAATCTAAGCTCATGATTTCCCTCTAGATATCTAACGTTCTCTAGGTTGCTTATTAGAATTTTCTCCACTATCTTTCTACTACCTCCTCTTACCGGGCCATCTATATAATCACCATGAAAAATAGCTAGTCTAAAATCAGATAGTAGTGGTAGCTTTGTTGACATAATAGGGAAGTGAGAATGTAAGTCAGATACATGTAACACTCTGTCTGTCACCTCTAATTTAATTACTTTCTCTCGTTTATTCCAGTAATTCTCTAAGCTCTTATAAGTAGTGATCAAGTTCTTATTTTCTAGTGATTGAGATAGAAACTTATTAACATCCTTCTTTAATTCTGCCCTACCATGTTGAATATACCTAAGATCACTATACTTTCTATTCTTTGTTACGTAGTCTTGTGGAATTGGAAATACTTTATAAAATACAGTATAACCAAAAATTCTAGCTAGTTGTTCTAAGATAGCAGTAGATTCATCCTCCATATCTACAACTATTAATGTACCAGTGCTAGCTTTTGTACATACTACCTCTATAAACCTACTATATACAAGCTCATCAAAAGAATTAACTAGGTAATCCCTATCACCTTTATAATCTGGTTTGAAATATAATGACCTTAGATTATCTATGTCTAAGAAAAAACTAGATAATCCCTCTTTTAATATCCAATTTCTTTTTTCCTCCTTAACTAATCCTTTCAATATTACAAAAGATCTCATTATTCTGGGAGTTTAAATTTTTGATATTCTTGAAATTTAGGAATATATGACCACATTGTTTGAAGTACTAGAAGAACGCTAGTAGTCGCACCAGGTAAAAGAGGCGCCTTAAATCTCTCGCATAACGTTCTAACAAGCCCATAATTTACATACTCATTACTACATCTTGTAACTACTTTACCAGATTGTGCAATAAGCGAGAATTCAACAGGCGCGATTATATTGGTGCTCTTCTTAAGAAAATTAAAGAATATACCATCAGCTACACCAGAATAATCTAGGTCTGCACTAAGCTTATTAACAAACTCAGGATTATCAAAAGACATCTGAGGGTTTTGTGGTTGACTAGATTGACAGTTAAGGAGAAGAATTTTTGTACCTCTAAATTGTACTATACCCTTTCCTGGTTCTGTACTGGTAATAGCTACTACACCTTGGGCAAATTTACTCTGCCATGCTTCATTAGATGGGTTAAGATCAGTAGGTCCCATTAATGCAATCTTTACATAATCTTCAGTACCCTCAGGAATTGGCTCTGAACCTGAAATCATCATTACTGTTGGACTAAGTTGTTCCATTTGTTATATTTGTTTTTTAAAGGTTAAAACAAAAAAGAGAACTAACTACTTAAGCACATTAACTTGTACTCTTTCATTTATTCTCTTTCTTTAGTTATTAGAACCAATCTACTACCTTCGCATTATCTTTGAAGAACTTTTTAAGTGGTTCTATTTTATCTTTCTCTATCCATATTGCAATATCAGCATATTCAGATGTCCCATACTTAACTAGGACCTGTTTAAACTGGTATCTTCCTGCCTCTACTTCCTCCTTGTAAGTTTTATAAGAATCAAGTAGTATAAAATCTCTCTTGTTCTTAATGGCAGTCACTACATCCTCTCTTCTCTCTTCCTCACTATATCCACCGCTGAGATCATTAATAGGGAGGAACTCTACATGCTTAGTCATATTTCTTACCGATAGACTAGCAAAACGATTAAGCTCTTTCAATAGTGGCTCTAAGAAACTTGCATCTATACCAACTACTGAATTACCATCAGGCATATTCTTGACAGGGCCCATATTACTCTTTGGAATAGGAAAAGTAATAATTGCTGTATCCTTAGCGGCTTTCTCAACCTGTATACCCTTAGGACAGGTCTTAGATACTTTCAACATTCCACAAAGATGAGGATAGTATTTATCTATTAGGTTTGTATTTACTGTTACAACCATTCTTTGTCCACCTTGATCTACACTTGATGAAATTTTAATCATAACTATTTATTGTTTTTATTTTTTACTACATATATAAGATTTCTAAGCCTATCTAATTACCACTTTTACTGTTTAGGTATAATAGTAAGTCTGTATTAAAAATAAGAGGTGCATAATTCTTAATAGGCTCAATACTTCTTATTAGTTTTGTAAGATCATGAAACTTTGTCTTCTGTGTCTGTGGTTTTTCAAAGTTTCTCATTCTAAATACTGTAATTCCATGTGTCTTATAAAGGTAATTATCTCTAATCTCATCAGTGTCATTAGTTCCTTGGTCATCATGATACTCACTGTCAAGCTCCACTGCAAGTTTAAGTTCTGGAAAATAATAGTCCATTAAGTAGTACATTCTCTTTTGGTTTTGTAAGCGATGTGAATTTTGAATAACTACTGGAAATTCCCTAAATACAGTAAGAGGATTCCAATACCCTACATTAATTAAGGCATCAAATATCTTAGCCTGCATTGATCTCTTCCTTAGCTGCTTATTCCTAGTAAACCTCTTGCATGATGAAGGACTAGGATATACAATATTCTTAAAATTACAAAGTCTACCACTCTCAGATAGACAGTAGACCGGAAATGATTGGCCTACTATATCAGGAAACATAAAAGTCTCACGATAATCTATTTCTTTTTTCTTTGCCATCTATATAAAAAGTTAAAATAAAAAGCGGAGAGCCATTATAATCACTACAACGACTCCCCTAACGTATTAACAATTAAAATCAAATAAAATTATGAAAAAAGTGAACATTTATTTCTTCCAATTGTCTAAGTAATCAGGACCCTCTATCTCCTGTAATAGTTCATGTAACTTACCTAGCTGTATTAAACAATCTAAGCAAACCACAATATCAGTACCATCACCACCCAATGATAAGTGTTCCTTTCTTACTACTTCGTCCTTACCAAGCTCACAGCATTTGTCCTGCCATATACCATACTGATATACAGGTTTCCCACAAATACCACAAGACTCTTTCTCCATACCATCAATAGGAACTATACTATTATCCTTCTTGACAAAACTATGAAGTAAGTGACGAATATACTTGTTATACTGCCTACACCTATACGCATTAAGCAGCATTATAATTTCCGCATCGACTGGCTCTAATTTTCCAGTAATACTTCCATTCGCTTTTGTTCTGTATGCCTTAAACTTAGTAACCAACTCCATATCACCTAAGTTAGTTGGGTGTAAGTAGACATAGATTATATTTTTCTGAGTAGGTGTTAAGTCTGTTCTCTGTTTTAATACTTCTAATAACTCATCACTACTTAACTTACTGTACTCGTCTATATATTTCTTAATCTCCATAATAATTAAATAACTAGTAATACAAAGCTGGCTAATAACATAACCAGCTAAGATTTAAACTACTGATAATATACCTCTGGCAGTACATCATCATACTTCCTCTCAACTTTTTCAGACTCTACCTCAACTACGTGATCTGCTCTGAAAAACACCGTCTCTGTTTCTTTGTTTACCATAATACTATTATTTAAAATTATTATCACACCTATAAGGAATCTAACGGCTTCTCTGAACGGAAAAATTAGTTGGCTCAGAATTTCTCATCTAAACCAACTTTTAATTATTAGTACTAATCAACTAAGATCATTGTCCAAGGGTTATCTCGAAACAGTTTTACCTCTAGGACCCTCGAAAAACCACTTGGAGGATCTGGCAAGTGAGAACTGAACACATCCCAACCTATAAAACTTCTGTATAGGTCTCTCCCTGATGGTTCACCTGGTCTCACATAACTTCCTTTTGTAAAATAACCTTTGTTTCTCTTTATCTCTTCCAAGATAGGATACATTACTTCCATATCTGCATCACTAACTTTTGAAATAGATATACAATTTTCATCATCCTCTCCTGCAACTTGAATAATCATTGTATACTCATGATACGCCATAATTTTATAATATATTTTAATTATTACTACACATATAAGGATTCTATTTGCATTCAATCATCACTTTTCTTAATGACTCCGCTAACTCCTCAAAAGAAAAACCTAAGAATTTTTTATTTGTTAGTAGGTGTGTAATTTCATTATATAAATATGATGTCAAGATTTCATTAATATTATTCCACTTATTACCTGAAGCTTTATGTATAATATTTTGAGAAACATAAGTTAGTATGTTATCTCTAAGTATTTCTAGTACATTCTCCTTACTGTATAGGTCTAGATTTAAAGACCTAAATACATCCATCTTAGTTTTTTCATATAACTCCTTAGTAAGATCTGGCATAAACTTATTGATGTCATAATCTTCTGGAATACTTAACACTTCCTCAGTATCTATAAATTTTAACTTCGTTCTTCTAGAGGGACTGACATAGTTAAACCTAATTGTTACATTATTATTTAGTAGGAGCTCAAAGAACTCTGGAATAGTCTTTTTAGTTGGTGAGTCTAATAATGGAATACAATGATCATCATAATCAACCTCAATAAATATATCTACATGCTCTAGTAATTCAATACCTCTTATAATAATCCTAGGTGATATAGCATTCATTTTAGGCGTTTCAGGTACATAATTGTTTCTATTGCCTAGCACTTTTTTAATATTACCTAAATAAATACCTGCGTACTTATTATGCTTGAATAGATACAACCTACCTGGCACTAACTTAGTAGTCTGACTACCTGATCTGTACTTAGATAGTCTAACTCCCCTTTCAATCTCCACTTTACTAGTACTATCAAACTTAGTCAGTTTTATATTAATTATATAATAATTAGAGCCGAGTGTTGAAATATAGTAATTACCCGGTATCTTTAAGTCGACTACACTCCTACTAGAAGTAATATGATCAAAAACATCATTAACTGTTGTATATAGTATAACCGGCTTACCACCTGTCTTTTTTAATAACTCTGGACTTGATACGCTGATCATAACTCTAGGCCATGAGTACCCTCTACTATCTATTGGGTAAAAGTATTGTGCTACGCAGTTTACTAGTGAAATTGTAAATCCACCATTCTCTACTAGTACAGTTTTATAGTTTCTATCATAGGTTCTAACAATTGCACTATAACGATGTCTTACTGTATCACTCGCATTACTACTAATCACTGCACCAAAACAATAATTATCCTGTACTAATCCATCTACTAGCACCTTGTTCATATTATAGTCTGGCTGTATTGGTCGCTCTGCTATAAAAAATTTTAACATGTACGGTAATTCCATAATAATTTCTTCTCTACTTTATTCATTCAATCATAAGGTATCTGCGCCAAATTAAACTACACGCGAGAGAATAAGTAACCCTCCCACCTCTACTTAATAATAAATTCTGCGTGTAAGTATAGGTGGCGCAAAAAAATAAAGGTAAGAAACTAAATCCTTACCTAATTTATTGCTGGCTTAAATTTATTTCCAGCATCTTATTAAATTTTTCTTCTAGCCCATACTTCGACAAAAAACCATACATCTCTTTTTCATTCTTTGGCAAACGACTCATTGCTTGTATGTTTGTCATGTATACTGTGATAGCCTTCTTATTAAATTCCATTAGAAAATCACTAACACTAGTAATTCTAATAGTCTTAGCACTATCACCTATGGAAATACTTATCACGCCACGCCTAATTATCCTCTTAGCAATTCCAACTAAGCCGGCAGTGATTGATCTACCTGAAACAATAAGATCTCCTAGGTAGTTATCATTAGTGTTGTCGTCCACTTTCTCCTTTCGTCTTACTATATCAGCTTCGGTCCTCTTTTTCCTTCTTTCACCAGGGATTAAAACCCTCTTATTAACATCTCTCTCTATAACAGACCTCCTTCCGATATAGATCCCTAACAGTAACAATCCCATTGAAACTGATACGGACGTTAACACACTTTTTCTTTCCATAATTTCTGGGCACTACTAATATTCTGAACTACGATAACTTCTAATTCGTCATTATAATTCTTCAATATAGTGTAAATAAATTGTTAAATAATGCGTCTAAGGTTTTATGACATTCAATAATAAATCTCATGCCACCGTACTCCGCTAATAACCTATGAGATAAGTTAATAGCATCGCTCAATCATTAGTTTCACAACTTTAGTGCTAGTTATCCCTCATACCACATAAAGGTTATTGAGATTTAATGAGGGTAATACTAAAATTACCTAAAATAGTTGACAGATTAAATGCACGTGAAACCTACTCACCTAACACTCCCTGTCAACTACTTAAGCATTAGTACCGAATTTCTACATTAATAAGGGATTTAGGGGATTTTAGGGGCAGTGCATAATACAGAGACCGGTTTTGTGATATTATTGGGGAAGCTAGGCTACGCACCCAATTCGTACTCTCCGCTTCGTTTCACTCCACTACGACTACTCCTTGCTTCCCCGCCTTCCCGTTGCCACAATATGAACCCTCCCTCATTACCATTCGGGAGATCATATTGAACCCGGGGAAGATATTTCTATAATGCGGCGTCGCCGGCAGAGCACGGCTCGACTGTCTTAAGGGGAACTTGAAAAAGACCCCGGGAATGGCGCTATCGAGTTTGGAGATTTCTGGGCGGAGCGGTAGTGGAGACCATAAATCGATGTCGATAGGAATAAATCCGGGGGGAAAATATAAAAAGTGCTATTTTTTTCTCGGCAGAGATATATATAGCTTATTGATACCTCCGTGTACTTCAAAAGTGAACATTTTTGCACTTTATACAACATAGAAGACTTACTTGTGATATATAGCAATTGCATAAAGAGCGACAGTATGGAGTCTCTTGTGTGCAATGCTTAGCTTGGGGTGAAAGCCCAAGTTATGAGAGAATGTTTAACAAATAAATGATAAAAACATGGAAAGAAAAACAATTGTAGTACCTGCAGGATATAGGTACATTTCGGAGATTCCTAGCTTTAAGCTTCATGACTTTCCTCACATCTTGAATAAACAGATACCAGGGTGTGGGTTTACTGAGTATTGTATTACTAACGATGAAAATGTAATACTTTGCAGTCCTAGAAAGATCCTCTTACAAAACAAGTATGATCAACATAAGGACGAGGTTTTCTTAGTAGTGAATGAATTTGAACAAGAACCAAGGACTGATAAAGACCTGGTGAAGCTAGAGAAATATAAGAGTAGTCCTTACAAAACCAAGGATGAAATAGAGAAAGAAAGACAGGAACTTGAGAATGCAAAGAAGAATTTTTTCCAAGAACTGACTAAGAAATTAACTGGCTATATTAATAAATGCTTATGTGAAGAGCGACCTATTAAGATTCTAGTTACTTATGATTCTTACAGGTTGGTTAAGGAGATAATCAGCTATAATCACAGTAATATTTACTTTAGAGTAATTATTGATGAGTTCCAGAGCATTTTTACAGACAGCAAGTTTAAGTCTGATACAGAGATTCAATTTGTTAGTAACTTACAAGGCGTTCAGAAGGTATGCTATGTAAGTGCAACACCTATGATAGATAAGTACCTAGATATGCTGGATGAATTTAAAGACTTGCCGTACTATGACTTAGATTGGAGTTCACAGGATAGCAGTAGAGTAAAACGTCCTATGTTGTATGTTAAGACGTTGAAAGCGGTATATACTGAGGTTAAGCCAATTATCGAAAAGTATGTTAAGGGGAATTTTGAGTATAGGTTCATAAAGGATCAAAACGGTAAAATTAAGAAAATTGAGTCAAAGGAGGCAGTGTTCTATGTTAATTCAGTTAATAATATCACCAATATTATTAAACGGGCACGTCTTAAGTCAGATCAGGTTAATATACTAGTGGCGAATACACAGGAGAATATTAAGAAGATACATAAGAGATTAGGTAAGAAGTTTAATATTGGTAGGGTTCCATTAAGGAATGAGCCTAGGAAAATGTTTACCTTCTGTACTAGAACTGTATACTTAGGGGCAGATTTTTACAGTGATAATGCACAATCTTATATAGTGAGTGATGCTAATATTGATACACTAGCTGTTGATATTTCTCTTGACTTGCCACAAATCCTAGGTAGGCAGAGACTTAGAGAGAATCCTTGGAAAGATGAAGCAACATTATTCTTTAGGACAGTTACTAGTGGTAATAAAAAGCCAGAGGAGGAATTTAGTGATAAGATGGACGAAAAGATGAAGCGCTCTGAGGGTCTACTAGAGGCGTTTGATGAGGTAAGTACAAAGAATCGAGGTTATTTGTCGGAGAGGTATCAAGATGCAGCCAGATTATTGAACTACAAGAAGGATTTTGTAGCAGTTAATCCAGTGAAGTGCCCTGACGGTACCACTAAGCTAGTACCTGTCTTCAATAACTTAGTAAGAGTAGCGGAACTTAGGGCTTATGAGATTCAGCAAGTTGATTATGCAGACCGTTTTACAGTCTTTAATGAACTAGATAAGCTTAATAATACTGACGTTAATAATGAGGTATTTAATAAGTTCTTTGAGGGGTTTGACAGGCAGAAAGATAGAAGACATAAGCTTAAATTTCTCTGTGAATCCTCTAAGTTACCTGGATTTGGAACTATCTTAGATAACGTACCTAACAAGAGATTTAAAGAGTATATCAACACCTTAGGTGTAGAGGGTTGTAGGTCGTTAAGTTATAGAATAAGCTTGATAGATAAAAAGCTCAGTGTGTTAACATTTGACAAGAACAAACTGAGAGATGCAATATTCAATAAGTTTGAAGTAGGGAAATCTTATACTAGGTCAGAAATAAAGAAGATGCTTGCAGAGGTTTATAAGAGTATTGGTTATAAAGAAACCCCAAAAGCAGTAGACTTAGAAGAGTTTTTTGAGCTTAGAAGAACTTCAGTATTTGACGGTGAAAAAAGAACGACAGGTTTCAAATTATTAAATAAAATAGATAATAACAATTAAAGATGTTATATATAATAGAAATGATGGCTAGTGATAGCTTTGATAATCCAACAGTATTTAAGAATATTATAAAGATTGGTTATACGAGAAATTTTGATAAGCGTATAAAAGGGTACTATACGCATAATCCATTCTTTAGGGTCATTAAGTTATTTGAGGGCGATGAATTTGATCAGACATGTGAAAAGATAATTCATCGTAGGCTAGCCAATAAGAGGTATGATGGAAGGACTGAAATGTTTCTTAAAGATGAGGAGCTGATGAAGTTTATAGATAGCTTACAGACAAAGGAGGATATCTTAAAGTACAAGACACTATGTAGAAGTAAGGGGTTATCTTATCAGCCTGCATATAATAAGTACAAAGGAATTCTATCAAAGAACTGGAGCCTAATAGAAACCAAGTATACCGGAACACTTGAGGAACTTGTTCAATTGTTTGTAGATTATAATGTAGATGACATACAATTATTTATTAGGGACAAGTTAGGGATTCAGTTAGTAGATTACACAGAGGGAGAAAAGTTGCAGATGAAGGAATTTTTCAAGAAGTTTAGAAAGCAGAAGGATAGAAGGCGCAAGCTTAAATTTCTCTGTGAATCTGCCAACCTCCCTGGATTTGGAACTATCTTAGACAATGTACCTAACAAGAGATTTAAGGAATATATTAATACATTAGGTGTAGAGGGTTGTAAGTCTTTGTCATATAAGATAGAACTGATTGATAAGAAACTAAGTGTTTTAAGTTTCGACCTAGATAAGGTAAAGAGTGTAATATATAACACTTTTGAGGTAGGTAAAGCTTATAGTAAGGCAAGTATAAAATCAACACTTGCTAAACTTTATAAGAGCATTGGCTACAAGGCTACTGCAAAAGCTAGTGATTTAAGCGTCTATTTTGAACTTAAAAGAACTTCTGTATCAGAAGGTGATAAAAGAGTAGAGGGTTTTAGATTATTGGAAAAGCTAGATAAGTTCTCGGCCACTACTTAGCATTATTCTGTAGTCCTCTAAAAACCTTACTAATATATAATAACATTTAAAATTAGTACTAAATTTATGAGTGAAGAAAGAAGTATTGTAGGTCTTAAGGTAGTTAATATTAAATTTGAGACTGCTGAGAATGGAACGGTTGTATTACAATTTAAGAAAGCTGGTGAATGTGAAAATCCTAATCAGCTTATTTGTGATTATGCATGTCCTTATGGTCAGCAGTTAACATCTATTCTAGCTGATCCATTAAACCCTAATGATCCAGAGTCTTGTTTCTGTGATTTTTGTAGTTCCTTAGGTGAAAAGAGAAATGTAACTGGTCATTCTGATCCAGATAAGTGGAGTGGTTTAGTTCCAGTTGAGGGCACGTTAGAGAGTAACCTGCCTGACTTTAAGGATTATTATGAGAAGTTGAACAGAAAAAATCCACTGGTTCGTCTTGATGTAGTTATTGATACAGTTTGTGATGGTGTTTGCGAGTTTTATTGTAAGGATCATTCTAAGTGTACGGTATCTAATATGGACTGTTTCTTGATGGATCTCTTGGAGGAACAGGAGAGGTTAAAGAGAAAGGAAGAACTAGCTAGGGCAGAGGATAAGTCTGAAGATGGCGAATCTGATGAGGATGAAGAGTTAGAAGAAGATTAATTCTTATGGAAGACGACAAGCTTGAATTTTTACCTCCAGATTATTCAGAGTATCCTAGAGAAGAAGATGAAGACCTGGATGATGAAGAGTTAGAGGATTTTGATGATGACGAGGATGATAGTGAAGACCTCAGAATCGAAAGCTTGCTAGATAAACAGTCTAAATATAATGAGGACCTAGCAAGATCAGAAAGTATTGAATTAGAACAAGCAGAGGAAAGAGAAATGTCAAATACACCTTTTGGTAGTAGTGATCAGCCTTGGAGAACAGGCAATAGTAATAATAACAATAATGGTGCTAGTGAAACTGCTCCATGGAAAAAACAGACCCAACAAAGTACAGGATTTGGTGGTAGTTGGGGAAATAGTGGTGGAAGCAGTTGGAATAATATTGGTAGTAGTTGGGGAAGTCCTACTAATAATCAGAAGCCGGCTGTTGACTATACTAAGAATGAGAAGACAAAGAGTATCCTGATTGTAGATGCCCTAGATTGTCTTGTTGAGTCTTATGATAGTAATGGCAAGCCTGGTATATTACCTAGGGCTATCTTTGATCTAAAGCCTAAATTTGATGTATGGGAGAGATTAGCTAGTTTTAATCCTCGTCGTATATTTGTATTATTTCCAGCAGTTGGTTTAGTGCCTAGCATTGGAAACACAGAATCAGCCAAAGTTGCATCGGAGTATTTAGCTCAGTGTATTGCGGCTTATCTTAGAATACCTAGGGATCTTTGTAGTATTATCCATGTAAAAGATAATGCCGTAAAAGAGCAGAATATATCAGGTATTGTAAGCTTTAATAAATGTGACCGTAATAGTATATTATATGTTGGCGTAAGATCTGGTAGGTTTGGTTTAAGTTCAGAAGATATAAGTGCTGCTAAGAAAAACGGCATAGATTACATGGACTTATACAACTTACTGAAAGGTCGTTATGTGTATGAATAGTTAGTGCGTGGTGGTTAATTAAGGAGAAATCTTTAGTTAACCATCTTTTTATTTTTGAAACTTACAGGTATGTTCTTAAGAAGACCTAGAATACTTATAATTGAGTAAATAAATTTTATGTAATTTTAGTAAAATGGCAAACAGTAAAATTAATGATTCAATTAACATGCGAATTTTCGCAGCATTGAAAGTGAGTGAACTTAGTGGTGTACCTTTGTTTCTGTTGAGTAATCCAGGAATTGGTAAGACCACTACAGTCAAGCTTTTTGCAAAAGTTCGTGGGTATGAGGTAGTAGCGTTGCATGGTAACAGAATGAGCTCTGAGGCTATTCTTGGTTATGACTGTGCTCCATCTGATTTAGAGAAATTTGATTCAGCTAGACACCTTAAGCCTGCATGGTTTAAAAGAATCTTGGAAAACGCAAGAAACGGTAAGAAGAGTTTATTGTTCCTAGATGAGTTAACAACTTGTCACGAGTATGTACAGGCTGCTTTATTGAGCCTCGTATTTGACAAGGAGATTGATTCTGAGAGGTTACCGGAGGATACATTAGTAGTAGCAGCAGGTAATTATGCAAATAACCTGAGCAATACTGCCACAATTCTCCCACCAATGTTAAACAGATTCATGCTGTATAACCTCAAGTTCAATGTGAATGATCTTGATATATTCTTCAACAAATATGAAGGGTCTACTATAGGGGACAAGACTGATTATTTTGACGTTCTCTATAAACAGATGCTAGATATAGATTCACAGGAGAAGAAGTATGAGCCTGAGAAGCTTAACATGATCGGCGAGCAGTTTGAGAAAAGTATTAAGTTTGTAACAAAAGCTTTGATGACAAGTGGAGAAAGGCCAGTTGATCTAAGTGTTACAGAGTTACAGACAATTTATTCAGACATAGAAGGTGATAATGACTTACCAAACTTCATTTCACCTCGTTCTGCTTGTTATGCTAGAGATATTACTGTTGCTACTTATATTGCTTTTGGTAGTGCAGGTATTAGCTCTGAGAACTATAAGAACATGATGTATGGTCTTGTAGGTATGGGTCTTAAGCGCAATAGCAGTAATGGTGAAGTAATCAAAACTAACATAGTTGATGAGTACGTGTCTGCTATGATTGAGGCTGTCAGAGACATTGAGAAGATGAATAACGATAAGGTACCTGAGTATGAAAGTTTCTTCAGGGATATCATTAAGAACCATTCTGACGGTAAGTTAGATATTGCAGCTATGAGTGCAAGTTCTAAGAAGATTGAAGAGTTGATCAATGATCCAGAAATTAAGGGTGTTGATCGTCCTATGGATATGAGTATTGTACAAGGATACTGTAATCTCATTAAGAGTTCAGGGAAAAATTTGGTCAAGGGTTATAAGATTGACCCAACTGCAAAGAATTCAGACAGTGTAGTACTAGAAAAATTTGCAGGGGATATTAATTATTGGAACAACCTAGCAACCCTTATGATGTCTCTTAGATCACTCGTACATAATAGCAATTTCGCATATGATTCTGCTGCTAAGGGTGAGGTTAAGCAGGTATTTTCTGACTCAAAGAAGGTAAGTTTCTATCTAAAAACAACCAGAAAGACCTGTATCAATAAAGATGCAGCACTGGCTAATATTATCCCAGACATTAAGAGCTGTGTAGATAAAGAAAAATAATTAGTTAAGTTATTTTGCATAGGACTTTGGTTTGGTAGTATATCATCCAAAGTCTTATTAATGTGTGACAATATACTAACTAATTAAAAGAAAACAGCAATGAAAACTAAACAGGAACTTGAATTTGTAGAGAATTTAGTAAAAAGGACCTACAATAATAAGAACTGGGGTAATATACTAAAGGAAAAATTAGATAAACCTTATAATCCTCAAAATCCAGAACTTGGTTATTCATATAGGTCTCAGTCTATTGATAGTAATGGTAAAAAGGAATTTACTATTTACAATGTAGTCTGTGCACATACTGGAGTTTATGATATTGATTATCGTGTTAAACTTCATGAGTATGGACATATCTACCTAGCACATCTTGACGGTATCTATGAAGAAATGGATACTAGAATTTGCAATGTGTTTAGAGATTATAGAGGTGAACTAATAGAAACCATTAACAAGAACTGCGGTATTGATTTTGGTGATAAACTGATTGAGAGGGTTATTGATGATCCTGTATTAAATCACAGTCTTCATAACATTGCAATGGATATGGAGGTTAATACAAAAGTCCTGAGTAAGGATGATGTAGAGGTGATGGAAAAGGAAGTATCAAAAACTATCCAAGACAGTCTCAGTGATAAGCTTAAAGAACTTCTTAAGACAACTAAAGATGAAGAAGTCAGGAAGAAGATAGAAGATCGCCTCAAGAAGATGGAAAACGAGGCAAAGATTAAGTTTATTTTGCCAGAGAGATACCATACTCCAGACGGCCAACCATTTCCTGATAATGCAGATTATCTAGAGTACCTACTGTTAATAGTAAAAAATCTTGATCAGTTTGTTAAGATGATGATTAGTATTAGCAAGGGCGGAAATGGCGATACTAGTGACGTTTCTACAGAGGATGTTAAAGATGCGCTTGGTGACGAAAGTAGTGCTATGAGTAATCTTGATGATCTTATGGAACAGATGGGTATGTCTGATAGTAAAAAATCAGATAGCAACTCAGACAGTGAAAAAGAAGGTCGAGTTGGCAATGGTGGCGAAGATGGTCAACAAGGTAACGACTCTAGTAATTCAGGAGGTTACAAGGGAGACTCTGAGAAAACCGATAGTGGTAATCAAGGTGTCAGAGATGATGAATTTTCTGAGTTAGATGGAGGAACTCACCATGATCACTGTACAAACTCTAGAGATGGAGCCGATAAAAAAAGAGAAGTTGGTGAAATCAAAGCTGGTGGTGGTACTGGATGTGGAAATAGTGGTTCATCAGGGTCTAGAAGAAAAGTAGTAAATGAAGACCCAGTTGATGAGGCAATCGATCAGGTACTTAGGAACTATAAGAATAAGGTAGTTAAGAAAGAGATTAAGAGAGATATGATGTGGAATTATAATAAAGGCATCAATCGAACTGTAATCGCTCCAGCTATCTTACCTATGGTTACTATTAAAGATGAGCCTAAAATCGTATACTTAATTGATGTCAGTGGTTCAATGGATACTGTGCTCGTTGATAGAGTTCTCAGTACTATTGCCAGAAAGATGAAATCAATTGGTAGAGGTCTTCACTATGATATAATTAGTTGGAGTACTGAGCTTGAGGACCATTTTAGAGACATAGATCCAAGAAAGGGAATTCCAAGTATATCTGTAGGTGGTGGAACTAGAATGGCTAAAGGTATTAAGTATTTTAGAGACCACTACAAGGAAGACTCTATACTAGTTGTTATATCTGACTTCGAGGATTACTTAGAGGAGTGGCATGAAGTAGAGAAGACAATGAATAAGTATGCGCTCTATGGCTTTAATTATGGCTGCAGAAATTATAAGACAAATTTCAAAAACCTGATTGTTAAGAACTTCAATGTAAGTTATAATGATCGTAGGTATTAAAGTATGATAAATAAACAGAAAATTCATAGGCTAGTAGAGTCAGTTTATAATTATACATTTAAAGTGTTTAATGTAGCTGAAAGTACTGACAACCCTAATAGTTCAATAGGTGTATTTGTTAGCTTAGGAATTACAACTCAACCTGATACAATCAAAAGCATAAGTGATATTTTCAATAATATGAAAGAATATGATGCTAAGGTTGTTGAAATAGTAAGTAGAAAAGTTGGAGAATCATTTGTTAACACAGTACATGAAGAAGTTAACCCCAAGCAATATCGACTTAAGGATTTACCAGAGGGGTTAATGAATAGAGAAGAAGCAGTAAGTGATTTAGAGGGTAAAAAAGAAGATATAAACCCTCAGAATGATATAGATTCATTAATTAAGTGTGGTGTAGGTGTTCAAAAACTACAAGACTTAATAGGAAAACTTGATGAATCTAATAAATGGGATTCTCACCTGATTCAAAAATTAGGAGAGTGTGATTATAGAATTTTTCACCTAGATCTTAATTATGAAAAGCGTGGAGATCTTGAATATAGATTAGGAATATTAATAAGTGAAAAAAAGAAGCGAGTGGATTAATCTCGTGGTACTAGTATTGATTGGATTTGGTATTGGTATGTATGTTGGGAAATGTATATATCAGCCAGGTCCAATTAATCTTGCTCCTCAGAAAATACCCGAGAAATTAGTTAGACAAGAAAATAAGAAAATAAGTAAACTAAAGATCCAAGAAAAACAAGTAGGAGACACAATAACAATAATTAAAGAGAAAATTAATAAGGTATGGAGTGTGAGGGTGAAAGAATTAAATAAGATTGATAGCCTTCCACTTGATAGCAATATTAATTATCTCCGACAAAAGATTAGAGAGTATGAAAAGTAAGGTAATATTGCTTCTTTTTCTAATACTGCCCTTGATTTGTAGTGCACAGAAAAAAGTAGTGATAAATAATGATACACTAATTACAATAACTCCTGATAATCTTAAGACTATTAATAAGATGATAATGGACTTAGACTATCATAAGCAAGTAGTCGAGGGTTATAAAGAGTTAGTTAAGAAGGATAGTGTATTATTAGGTGTCAAGGATTCACTAATTATCCAGTATAATATAAGAGAAGCAAAGAAAGAACAATACTATATAGACCAGACAAGTAAACTAATGGCCGATAATAAGAGAATAAAGAAAGAAGGTAGAAAGAGAACTACCTGGATGTCTATTGTCTGTTTATTAGTGGGTGCTGTTGTTGGTGTATTAGTAAGTAAGTAAGAGAAATATTGATAGTTGATTATCTGTATTTCTTTTTATTTTTTGAATTATTATATGATAGAAATAGTAATAAAGTATGATCCATCCAGGTCTGAGTATAAGATATATGAACCTACTACTGATACATTAATGGCTTCTAGTAATTTAACGGAGGCACTTTGTATGTTAAATAAGTTCATAAATAGTAGCGGCCTATCATCAGTTAGTAATATACTAGACTGTCCAGATATTTCCTACCATATTGACTCAGCAACTATGAAGGCAATGATAGAAAGTAATTTATCTCTCCTAAATAGACTTCGTACTGCTCCAAGTGGTTTTGCAATGTCTAGTCAAAAATTTGGAGGCACTACACAGTTCCAACAAAAAATGACACAACAGAAAGCAGTACAGTCTAGTAATAGTAGCCAGAAGAAAAATACAATGTCATCTGGGTTTTCAAGTGCGAATGGATTTAGAAAAAGTTATAAAAAATTTAAGAATTATTAATTATGAAATCAGAACTAAAAATAAATACTTCTTTTGTATCACCACTTACGTTAGAAAAATTTAAGGCCAGTAATATTCTACCTATTTTTATAATTAGAAATATAGATAGGTCTGACTTAATTGGTAAGTATAGTGGGTCTCCCGTTCATTTTAAGGAATTATCTCCTAGTAGTGAATTATTTAGAAGAAAGAGAGACAAGACTATTAGCATTGAAGAGTTTAAAAAGTTATATGTAATAGAGATAACGGGGAAGGTAGATCTTAAGAAAATCATAGATAGGCTTGAATCTCTTGCTGAATTATCTGGGGCTAGGTCAGTTGTTTTGTTAGGTTATGGCAGCGATTATGATAGTTGCCATAGATCTGTACTAGCTAAGCTCTTGAACGAAAGTGGATTATTAGAGAAACCAGTAAAAGAGTTAGTAGTATGATAAGTAATACAGAATTCCAAGATGCAGTTGTAGATTTTCTAGAAAAGTATGATATCTACCCGTATTCAGTAACTTATACTAGTGAATATAATAGATCAAATGATGGATGTATTATAGGAATTACTACTTTTATTGTTGAAGACTTAGATATGATCTTAGACTTACTAGATTATAAGAGTCTATGTGATAAAAGTGGTTTTTTCGTATTTAGAGATAAGTGTACCATTATCTTACAAGGTATGCCATTAGTTCACTTATACAGTATGCTGTAAAGCTTATAGGTTATTTAGGATACTATTCAACAACTGTATTTAGTTTGCCATTGGTGTGAAAGTCATAAGTGATAGTGTACAAATTCTTTGAAGTGAAAAAACAATATGTATATTCGTACATGACATGAGTAGAATTTATAGAACATACAGATTTAGATTATACCCAAACAAGGTACAAATCGATTTACTGTCAAAGCATTTCGGCTGTGCTAGATTTGTGTATAATTACTTTCTCAATCAACGTATAGAACAGTATAGGCTTACAGGTAAAAGTGATAATTATTATACACAAGCTAAGTGCCTTACTGAACTAAAGAAACAAGAAACAACTGCATGGCTTAAAGAAGTAAATGCTCAAACCCTACAATTTGCTATCCGATGCCTTGAGGCAGCTTATACCAATTTCTTTAATAAGCGAGCAAAATTTCCTAAGTTTAAATCAAAGCGTTCTAAGAATAGTTTTACAGTCCCTAGTTCCGCTTCTATTACTGATAACAAACTCTTTATATATAAATTTAAAGAAGGTATCAAGTGTCGTGTACATAGGAAGATAGAAGGAAAGATCGGAAAGATCACTATCAGTAAAACTCCGAGTGGAAAGTATTTTGTTTCTGTATTAACAGAAGAAGATTACACAATGCCAATTAAAAAGACTAATAAGTCGGTTGGTATAGATTTGGGATTGAAGGATTTAGTTGTTACTTCTGAAGGAGAAACTTTTAATAATAATAGATACACAAGAGAATACGAGAGTAAACTTGCAATAGCACAACGTCATCTTTCTCGTAAGAAGAAAGGCAGTATTGGGTTTGAAAACCAAAGACTCAAAGTTGCTAGACCCTACGAGAAGATTTCCAATAGTCGTGCTGACTATCTGCATAAATGCTCTATTTCTCTTGTACGTAGATACGATACAATATGTATCGAAGACCTAAATATTAAGGGTATGGTCAAAAATCATCACCTTGCTAGATCTATCTCTGACGCAAGTTGGGGTAGTTTTGTTGCTATGTTAACATACAAAGCTGAAAGGAATGGCAAGAAGGTTGTGAAAGTAGACAGATACTTCCCATCCTCACAGACTTGTAGTGCCTGTGGGTATATTAATAAACAGGTAAAAAATTTATCTGTTCGTGAATGGGAATGTCCTGTGTGTCATGCTCATCATAATCGTGATGTTAATGCAGCAATCAATATCCTTAATTTTGGATTTAATGACATATCGGCAGGGACTGTCGATTACACGGATGGAGAGGAAGTAAGAACCAATCTTTCGAAAGGTCATTCCACTATGAAGTCCGAAGCTCATGAGTCTTTAATTCATGGGTAGTTCACACAGTTTAATATGAGAAATTTAGATATTTTCAGAGGATACATGGAACTAATGTATTCTGATAAGTGTCCACCAATTAGAGAAAAAGATATAACAATCGATAACTTCATAATTGGCAGGTTTAATAGTTTTGGTTTTACGGTGCACTACTTATATAATGGTTCTAGCTTATTTATACAATCAGGCTGGTTAAATATGTTCAAACAGCTCTATTTTTCTAGTAAGTCTGAAATATTTTATAATGCTAGTAGTGATATAACTACTAAAGATCTTGATAAGTATTTAGATACATTTATTTATCTCAATACTAACTTACAAACTTGGTTAGGACAATCAATAAGTAAAGTAAGTGGTCCAGAATTCCTTGACTGCTTATCTAGTATTTGTGAAATGAAAACAGAGAGATTTAGAAAGTTCATGAGGGATGAGTATGAAATAAACTTAGAGCCTTTTAAGTATAGTTCACTTAGTAATGATTTTGATATATGATAATTAATATTTATACCGACGGATCACACCTAGATAAACAAAATAATGGTAGACTAGGATGTGGTGGTGTTATGGTAAAAGACGATAATGCAGGTAAGTATGGGACAATTCTGGATAAGTATAGTCAAGAATTAACACCAGACTACATGCAAGCTGAGTATGGTAGTAATAATTGTAGTAATCCAACAGCCGAAATGATTGGTGTACTTATGGCCCTCTCTAATTTTAATATCCCAAGTAGTGCAAGCAAGGTAGTAGTGTTTGCAGATTATATTGGTGTTAGAGAGTGGTGTACAGGTAAGTGGAGAATCAAAGAGCCATATATCAGGAAAGTAAAAGGACAAATAGACGACGTAATAAAAAGAAAAGGCCTCACAGGGAAGATTAGTTTTGAATGGGTAAAAGCACATCAAAGAACAATTAACCGAGACTCATACTGGAATAATTACGTCGACTTACTCGCAAAAGGGCAAACTGATTAAGAAGAGATGAGAGGTTTTTGCAAGGACGATGAGAATAGAATTCCTAAGTCTGGCAGGTCTGGTTTGATTGACTATAAAGATCTTCTCGGTGCTAGTGTTTATATTAAGACACTAACAATGGGAAATGGCTGGATGTGGAATAAGGATGGAAGAAAAGAATATAAGGTAGAGGATATTTCTTTTAGGATTAGTACAGATGGTAAGTGCATTACTGTATTGAAGCTATCTGATTGTCCTGGAAAAACCTTCACCTTAAAAGATATTGAGTTTAAATTAGATTAAGATGGATGAATTAATATTAGGTAGTAGTACGGATAGAGTAGTGAGAATAAACTATAGGAGTGATTTTCCGTTAGCAATCAGGTTGGATAATTTTTCTAACTTTTCAGACTGTAATTTTGAACTTCGTGCTACTGTTGATAATGAAGTTAAGTCATACTGTGTTGAGAAAAAGGATGGTGTATGTAAGAATTGCAAGGTACAGGGTGACCAATTAGTTATATACTTTAACAATCATGGTCTTAGCGCCGGTAGACTTAAGATAGAGATGATTCTGTATGTACCTGATCCTAACTATGCAGATGGGTTTAGACAGGAATACTACTCAACAATTACAAATATCTTACTAGTTGAGGGTAATAGTGATGCGATTGATAGTACTATTCCTTCATCTACTTCAAATTCACCTGTTGCATCTGTTCAGCTTACAAACTTAGGTAATGCAGTGAGAGATGTACAGGCAAAGATAAAAGAACTACAATCCGCTACAAATAATGGTGTAAGTCCTAGTAGTGATGTGTTGGCTAGAAAACAGGATCGAATAGAGGATCTTGATACAATCCGCAGAAATTCTAATATGGTTGCGGAAAAATTAAGCAAGGTGGAAGCCGATCAGTATTACCAGCCAAGAGGAAACTACTTAACAGAACACCAGAGTCTTAGCGGATTAGAGAGTAAGATAGATACAAAACTAAGCAAAGAAGAGGCAGATCGTCTATATAAGAGAGTTGGTGATAATAGAGAAGCTGGAGAAAGTGTTAGTAATGTAGATCTTAGCAGTGTAAATGAAGAGCTTTCAAAGAAACTAGGTAAGACAGAGGCAGCAGAACTATATCAACCGAAGGGAACATACTTAACAGAACATCAAGATATTAGTGGTCTTCTTAGTAAGGTAGATGCTGAAGGAAAGTACCAAACTAAGATAGAAGACTTAGATAGTATTCGTGAGAAGACAGGTAAGATAGATGAGAAGCTTGGAAAAGAGGAAGCAAGTGGACTCTATCAACCAAAGGGAGAATACTTAACTAGTCATCAGGATGTTAGTAGCCTTCTTAGTAAGTCTGACGCAGAGGAGAAGTATCAAACTAAAATAACAGACTTAGATAATATCCGTGAAAAAGTAGGTCAAGTAGATAGTAAGCTTAGCAAAACTGAAGCCGGAGAAAATTATCAGCCAAAAGGAGAGTACTTAACTAGCCATCAAGATATTAGTGGACTCTTAGAGAAAACTAAGGCAGAAGAATTATATCAGCCTAAGATTAATGACCTTGATAATATTCGTGAGAAAGCAGGACAGGTTGAGAGCAAGATTAGTAAGGCGGATGCAGAAGAGAAATTTCAACCTAAGGGGACATACTTAACAGAACATCAGGATATTAGCGGTCTTCTTAGCAAGTCAGATGCAAACGGTCTTTATCAACCAAAGGGAGAATATTATACAAAGTCAGAAGTTGATGTAAAGATAAATAACCTTCCATCAGCAGCCCCTAGTGGTCAACCAGGTGCAGCACCGTCAGAATTTAATCCTAAGGGTGTTTGGAATAAGACAAATACCACTAAGATTGAGGCGTATGTAGATAATAAGGGTAAATTCACTAGGTCTTCAAACTTTAACTCTTACTTAATACCAGCAGAGGGAATTACTAAGATCACTATTACTGGAGCAGGTGCAACAGATACAGTTCCTTGCGTATTCTCTTGCTTTAATAAATTCTTAGATCCCCTAACTAGTACTGATTCAATTTCAATATCTAGGGCGGAGACAGCTAAGACGGTTCCTACTAATTATACTTTTACTAGTTCTGATATTCCAGCTGGTACAAAGATGGTAGTAGTAAGTTCTAGAATTGTTGATGGATTTACTGGGTTTGATTTTAGTATTGAGTATGATAAGCTAAATACGACATCTAGGTATGCACAGAGTTTGTCAGACTGTGATTATATGGCACCTTCATCAGCAGTACTTGCAAAGGACTTACTATTCATCAACATAACAGATCGTCTAGTACAGGGAAATGTAACAATTACTGCATCAGGCTGGAGTATTAATCAAGCCAACCCTAAGAGATGTTACTGTATGATTGAGCTAAGTAGTGGTATTATTGTTCATATACCATCTGGACTTAGAGCTTATATCGGTATACAGGATGAAAGTGGAGTTTATAGTTTCACACCTTGGACAACAGGTAAGTACTCAGTAACAAAGAACGGTAAGTATTGTTTCTTGCTTAGTAAGATCGATAATACGGACTTATGGTTAACAGATCTTGGCGGGTATCCTCCATTTAAGTTAGAAGTAGCTGGTAAGTCTACCTTAGAGGTTATTATGAATTCTCTCAAGCTTCATGGAATTGATGTCCTGAGTAATAAGATTGATACTGAGACTAGTGGCAAAGATTATTCTAAGTATGATAAAATAATTAAGGGCGTTAATCATAGAGGTTGGACAGAGTTAGGTGCAGCTCAAGATACCCCAGATGCATATAAGGATTCGTTTGCTGCAGGTTTTAGGTATGTTGAGGTTGATGTACATAAGACCAGTGATGATAAATTCATAATAGGGCACAATGATGAACTACCAGATAGATTAGTTAATCCTGCAACGGGCGCTAAGGGTAGTACAGTTAAGATAGCAGAACATACACTAGAGGAACTTAAAGCATTTAAAGATCCTAAAGGCGGTACTGTTACTGAATTATCCGAGTTCTGTAAGTTGTGTAAGAATTATGGACTTCATCCGTATATTGAAATGAAGAAAGCCTTTGACGAGCCGACTATGTATAAGATCTTAGATATTATTACTAGAAGCGGTCTCAACTATAATTTCACTATTATATCTTTTATTGAATGGACACTTGAATCATCTATTAAGTACGATGATAAGATCAGAGTTGGCTTAATTTACGATAAAGTTCAAGACGGTACGATAGATGATGTAATAATGAGAATCGATAAGATAAAGGCTAAGAGTACAAATAGAATCAATGTTTTCCTGGATGCGAATGGTATATACTTTAAAACACCAAGTGAAGCAGTAATGACAAAACTACTTGCTAATAAACTACCACTTGAGGTTTGGACTATGGATACTGAAGCTGACGTACTTGCACTAGACTCTTATGTATCTGGTGTAACATCTAATAAAGTACATGCAGGAAAAGTTGTACATGATAGAAGATAATAAATAATATGGCATATTTTACAATTTCCGAGCTTTGCAGTTCTAGCACTGCGGCTCGGTTAAAATTAAGTAATACACCAACACCGGAAATAAAGAAACACTTAGAAGAAACAATTAAATTTCTTGACCTAATTCGTGTTGAGTGGGGTAAGTATTGTGAAAAACACGGCTTGTCTAACCCAGCAATAAAGGTATCAAGTGGATATAGAAGCCCTGCAGTAAATAAAGCTGTTGGTGGTGCTCCTACATCTGCACATCAATTTGGTTATGCGGCGGACTTACAACCAGCAAACGGTAAGCAGGCAGAGTTTGAAATATTCTTTGTAACAGTTTTCTCTAAGCTAGGACATAAGTTTGATCAGATAATAGTTGAGAAAAGTAAGACAGCAAGGTGGGTACATGTTGGTTATAAGAAAGCCGATGGTACACAGAGAATGATGTGTTTTAATCTTGTAGTAAAGTAGGAGGAATTCTAATATGAGCAGGATAGTTAGAAGTGTAAAAGGAATGAGTCTAAAGCGTGGTGGGACTAGAAACACTACCCCAATGACTTATAAAATTGACAGGCCTAGGGTTGATCAGATTAAGGAGATAACAAAAGGTATCAAATCTGAGAGAGGCCTTGATAAGTGCTCCTTAGATGTTATGAAGTTAAGTTAAGTATGGAATTATTAGAAGGAACAGGTATTGACAGGTTTAATGTAGGTCAGGGTCTTTCATCAGCAATCATGAACCAACTGAATGATGCAATAAATATGAATTCACGCGCTCTAAATGTCCTGCTTAAATCTGACATTAACTTAAACGCTGAAGTAGGTGATTATAAGAAGACGTTTACATTTAGCGAGGCGATAGATCAAGTACCAGTCTCTAGAAGAATACCGGGAATTAAGTTGAGGTATATTGACACACTTACTAAAGAGTGGGTAGAGTATGTTTTTACTGGTTCTGATTCTAGTGATTGGACGAAAGAAGATTGTTGGAATTACAGTCTTAGTAGTATAATTAATGGAGGAGAGTTCTAATGATCTGGAAAAGTGAAGAAGGTTTTAAAGATTATAGTGTCTCTTTATCAAGTCTTAAAAAATCATTAGGTATTGAGAAAGTTGATTATGACGTTAGGCCAGAACTTGCTCCCTACCTAGTTAAAATAATACGAAGACTTAATAATCTACTAGTCGATGCAGGTGAAAGTGCTGATATGGTAGAGAAGTTAAGGGTTATTTTTGACGAATATGATAGAGGCGCTGATTTAATAGTAGGTCTCAAGGGAATGCAGCTTGCTAAGGAATTGGATATAGAGACGGATAATACATGGGGATCTGTTAATGATTTCTTTGTACCATATGAAGAGGATAGGTTTGTCTTCTGTTGGTCTAATGTAATGTCTAGTCTTATTACTCGTTTAAAGCTACAGTATGCAAGTCTCTTAGTGGAACCTATCACTCAAGGTTGTGGTTGCTGTTGTGGAAAGGGTGAAACACAGAAAGATTGGGAAAAATATACAAGTGGTGTTTGGCCTGAGGAAGAGGATTATAGCAACTATGATTACGGAACAACTAGTACAATGGGTTTAGGAAGAGATAATTCTGAGTGTACTTGTTGTCATAGGAGATAAGATAAAAGATTTAAGGAATGAAAAATATAAAAAAATTTAGAAACTTAGAGGAATTCAGAGAGTATAGGGCTACTGATGGTTGGGGTTATCCTGCTATCAACTATGTAGGTACTGATGATGGTGGTAAACAGGTCTTCTACAATAATGAGTTTATTATGAGGTGGTATGATGAAGATACACTTAAGGTACCAGTATTTGCAGGAGATATTAAGTATGACGACTTTAAGACTTGGGTAGAGAATAGTAGTTGGCCTTGTGAGATTAAGAAGGACGGCACTGAGTTTAACTACCTAAAAAGAGAGGAAACGCTTGATGGAAAAGTAAAACTAGTTGATAGAAATAGACTTGATAATGGAACGACTAGTCATTATAGTAGTCCCGACAAAGATGATTACTTACAGATGACAGAAATACCTAATATCAATATTGGTCTTTTCTCTGGTGTGGATAATATTAAGGGTCCATATAAAGAGGTTAGATTTAATTTCGATAAAGGATGCCCAACTGGTTTTAGAAAGTGGTTTGGTAAGTCTAAGTTTAATAAAGAGCGTGACTGTTATACTAAATTACTTGGTAGGTATGATGCAGTTAATACAGAGGCCGGTTTAGTTTGTTCGGTAGGTAATCAGATAGTATACTCAAAGAAATGGGTACCTAAGAAGTTTAAAGAGGCTAGACTAAAGACAAATAAAGATATACTTGGTATTACATATTGGGAACAACTTGTACTTAGTTTTATCTTAACCGCATACTACAAGACTTTCAATCATAATAGTATTTTCCCGACTACCTGTAATATTCAAAATAAAATAACAGGTGAATCTGATGCTGAAGGATCTGGCCTTTCTATTGGTTACACAACTTATATGAAAGGTAATGTTAATGAAGGCAAGGTTAGCAGTTTTAGATTTATGCACCTTGAAAATCCATTCTTTTTTAATAAGAGAGGTGGTATTTTCACATTTGGGTACCTAGTTAGTAAGGCAGATGAAGGTGATAAGATTTCTATTAAGTTTGATGAAGTAGCTGCCAATGATGAATACTTAAAGACAGAGGGTTCAGACGTAGTACTAGATGCATCCAAAAGAGAGTGGGGAAGGACACCAGGTACTAGATTCATTGGGGAGATTGATCTTTATGGTAATTCTATGAAGTCTGGTATTTCCGCATCATCTACCACTGGATTTTGTGCGTCGATAATTAATACGCATGGTCCAAATAAGTTAGAGTCTGAAAAAGGCCTTATTGTTGGTGGAGTTGGTATGTCAGAAACTCAGGTTAGTGCATTATCTAAGGAAGTTTCGTATAATGAGACTGACGCGGATTCCAGTGTTGAGCTTAGGTTTAGATTGACGATGTGAAAAAAAAATAAAAGAGAGAATTGGTAAGGTAATAATCCTCGCCTTTTCTCTCTATTTTTTATTCTCCCTTTGAATTAACCCAGTAATTTTTTCAGTTTCTTTATATCACTTTCCAGATTATCAATTTCTTCGTTGGGTTTCTTCACTTTGTGACGTTTTAGGTAACTAACCCTATGTATATTACACAGAAATATAAATAGGTCCTCATCAAATTCAAAGACATCTCTATAAGTTTGAAAGTTTTTTCTGTTTTTAAATTTGTCCTCGAATTGATTAGGTAACTGTATAGCCCCATCACTATTATAATATCCACTCCCAGCTAAATATAGATCTCTTATTTTATCATTATTCATTCTATATCGTAGTCTTACAATACTATACTGCATCGCCCTTATTCTACTAACTATTTTTCTAATTCTCGGGTCTTTATCTATATTACTAGAGATCCAATTACCAAGTTTAGTATTAGAACAGTAACTACTGATTAACAGTGGTTTCTCTTCACTATCCCTAAAACTGACATGGTTTACTAAGTTAACTGTTATATTATCAAACTTAGTGGGGCTAAATGGGTCTGATCCAAAGTCCTCTGTATAATAGTTTTGTGGCTTACAATTACCCAGATTGATAATACCAATACTAAAACTTATAGTTCTACAACACAGTTCAGGCATTATACCACATAGTTCAAATAATTCAGGATTAGTATATGATACATAAAGGTTAATCAGTTCTTTTAAATCTTCTTTCAGTATACATTCATACTTTCGAATATCATCTAACTTAACCAATCCGCTATAGTAATCACTCGCCCTAATAGCACTATGTATTCTCATCTGATCATTACTCGACAATTTCCTATCAAGTACTAGTTCTGATATGTATTCTATTTCTAGCATAGCTTATATAAGTCTGGAAATTCTGATTTTAATTTAGCACGATTCATTCTCTCATTTGTAAGTATCCTAAATAATAATCTCACCTTATCATCAAGCCCCTTACAAACTTTAAAATACTCTATTAATAGACTAGATAGCTTATTATAGGAATTTTCATCAATATCTTTTAGCTTTTTAAAACTATCTATGTCAACACTAAATAATCTAGGGCTATTCTTTACTGGTATTCTCAAGCTTCTTATTTCAGTTGCTGTAGTACTATCGTAAACTTGACCATATACACCATTATATTCACTAGTGTGTATTGGAAGCAGTCTGCTAAAGTTCACATTAGATAATTCTGGGCATAGTTCTCTCATGAGACTACTTAAGAAGCTTAAATCTAAGTCGTCCTGTTCTAGTATACAAGAGCTAGTTTTATTCTCAGCAGCCTCTATTAACTTTCTTATGTCACCACTTATCATTTGATTTACAGTATCTTCGATAGTCTGTGCAACTTCTTTTCTTAGTCTCTTAATTTCCGAATAGTCATTGGAACCTACTATCCAATGACTTATTACTTTTACTACATTTCTTTCTTCCATACATATATAAGGTATTGACTTGCAATCAGATGCCCATAGTTCTCTTATAAGTGTATAGTAATTCTTATCAATTATGAATATTAGCAAAATTTTAGATCAAGAACAGGTAGAGAAAAATCACCAGTTGTATGCAGCCGGTCTTCTCGATGTAGTTAACTTTTTAGTAGTAGATCTTTGGAAGCAGTTAGAGGATGAAAACAGGCTCAGAGGTATTGTCAAGACTTACCAGAGGAAGGTCAATACTGCACTAGAAGGTACAAGTTATTGTGGCTATAGTGAGTCAGAAATACTATTGTTTGGAAAGATATTATACCTGCACAAGGGACTACTAAGAAAGGAATTTAGCAGACTAGTTGCAAGAAAGTTATCCCCAGCGGACGCATCTATTACTATTATCAGGCGCTTACTTAACATTATTCTAGAGGTAGGGGATGTTAATAATAGGTCTGATATTGAAAAAATAAAAGAAGTAATAGACAGCTTGTGGGATTATATTAAGAACAGGTCAAAAAATGATTCCTTGTTTAACTTAGCTGATACTGTAAAAACTAACTTAAACTTAGGAAACTTAGGGAAATATTTGCTAGATGAATTTACTCTTAAGGAACCTGAGTATACAAAAGACCCTATACAAGACAATGGGGTAAGGTTAGATGAGGAAGGTAGTCTAGCAAGCGAAATACTAGAAATAAACATGTAAGAATGGACAGAAAAACAGTAAATACACTAATAGTCGATGATAATGACTTTGAGTGTAAAAAAGATCGCAGTAAAGTAACAATAGATGATATTAAAATGTCTAATATTGGTTTTATTGCAAAAGACCTAGAAAAATATCCAATTATTATCTATAAAGGTAGGCTTGGTAAGAAAGCATTAAGATTGGATATTTAAAGAAAGGAAAAGAAAAGTCTAAGGCCAGAGAACTAAATCTCCAACCTTAGGCTTATTTTTTTTATCCCAGCTCATCAACTAGGACAACTTTCTTTCTACCAGCATTCTCATCATACTCTCTATCCAAGTATACGAGTCTGTCATAGTTGTGTGGGTAGAATTTAAGATAATCATACTTAAATGAATGTCCACCTCTACCGAACACCTCTAATCCATCTTCCTCGTCCATCAAATCTAGTAGAATACTCTTGGCAATGTCTACTGTAATACCACATTGTTCATTATCCTTGAACATTGGGTAAGATAGTCTACAAACCAACATTGAATCTTGTACCTGAATATTTCTAATATTCTCATTGGCACTTTCCAGAACATAATCAATGCTCTTAACGTCTTTCATAAACATTGTTAAGATTTCATTCTTTGATTTGTCTGGGTTCTGCTCTCTTAATTGCTTATAGTGTTCTAGATCAGATTCAACTCTAATCATTGCTGAACACTCCTCCCAATTACCATCTCCGTTTAATTCTTCAAAGGTAATCAGTAAGTAACCATCAAGATCTGCTTGCAAGTTGATGTTTTTCCAATTACTGAAATACTTATCTTTCAGATCTTTGTATATACCACCAACTCTCTCATTCTGTGATTGATCGAAACGTCCTAGTATGTTAGATACGAAATTTCTAACATCGACATCTCCATCTCTAAACCTTGAACCCCCATCTACGTACGCTGACTCAGGTACTGTAAATAGTAAGTCCAAATAATTAATGCCATCAACCTCTGTTTGTCTTATGTGAACGACATGTTCAGAGCCGCTTGCTAGGTCTGTATTGACGCAATCTTCACAGAAACTTGCATTATCATCATACACGACCTCTAAATATAATTCTCTGACAAAGTCTTTAGATTCCGCTACATTACCAGTGTTGATATTTGTAACAGTTCCATCGATTTCGTCTACTTTATAACCCGCATCTTCTAGTACCTTAACGTTACTCTCTTCACGTTTCTTTAGTACTTGTAGTTTTTGTTTTGATCTTCTATAGATAAAAACACCTGCGGCTGCAATGAGTAAGGTTCCTATACCTACTTTTAATATTTTGTTCTCCATTTTTAAATTGTTTTAGGTCATTAAAATACTTGTTGGTATAGAAGATTATCTTACTCCGTTGTTAAACTTAGTAAAACCACCACGACGATTTCCAGGTCTATTATCCCGGTTGTTGTCACGGCGTCCTCCATTGTTATTGTGTCTATTACCTTGACGTTCACCACCTGCACCGATATTTCCCCACTTATATAGGGTTGTAACAGTGGCTACTATTCCACCAATTGCAAGGCCCGAAAAGATAGCTGAGCTTGCATAATTATCGCTATATGACTCAAGGACAGTTCTTTTACCGCCCTCTCTCTTACCACTGCTGATAATTCTAGACATCAATTCGAGTTTCTTAAACATAATATTCTCTCCTATTTTATTTGTTGTTAATACTGTTCTTTCTTAACTCCTTAAGTTCTCTCTTATTCTTGTTGAGAGACTTATTTGTTAGGTCTGCACAAACTGCTGTAAGTGCACCTACTACTAATACTAAGAATCCTGCCTTTACTGCATAAGATCCCATCTCTCCTAGTGTGTCTGATACGACTACACACTTACGTCCGAAATTTTGTTTCCGACTAATTCTTTTAATAAGTTTTTCGCTTTTCATTTTTTATATGTTTAATTGTTAAAAATTCATTATAATTCTACAAATATAAGGTTTTTAGGGCATATCAGTAGGAATAAAAAAAGAGCGTGGCAGTTACCTACCACACTCAATCCAATTGATAACTATCTGGAGAACTTAATCTTTTGTTTCAGATTTGGTTTCCTCTACAGTTTCTTTCACCTCTTCAGCTTTTTCTTTGTAAGCAGCTTTCATTTCTGCATACTTAGTTTTTACTGCAGCGCAAATTTCATTACGCTTGATGAACACAGCTGTTACTGCTGCACCTATAATTGATCCAAATACGAAATTTTTCATCTTAATTTCCTCCAATTTTTAGTTAGCAAAATTGTTGTTATTATACTTAGGGTGATTGTTATTCCAACCTCCCTTGTTCTTACCTTCCCACTTGTTGTGGTTAGGTCTCTGCTCATTTGGTTGAGCACTCTCAAACTCCTCTTCTAATACAGGAGCTTTCTTTGAGAATGCATTCTTACATGCACTCAGACCGTCATTGCCTAAAGCAACAACCTTATCACGAGCCGTCTTAGACCCGATCAGTACACCAGCTGCAGTACCAACCGCAGCGGCAATAATTGTCCAACGATTTCTCTTAAAGAAACCTGGCTTCTTGTTTTCTACTTGCTGAGCTACATTCTCAGCTGCATTTTTTACAGTGTTTTCTACACCTTCTAAAATTTCCTTGTTCTCCATAATTTTCACAAGTTAAATTGTTTATAATTATTGTTAAAAAAATCTCTTATAAAATGTTTTAATTTTTCTTCATATATAAGGATTTTGAGCCATTCTAGACGTCAAAATAAAAATACTTGTAAAATTAGGCGGATGTATCTGGGGTGACATTAAATCCTTATTAATAGAGAATGTTTTTTTCTATTTTTATGATTTGTATATTAGTTCTTTCATTGAGACTTGGCCGTGAGGTTAGGTCTCAATTATTTTTTTTCATCACCCCAAGTTTTTCCGCCTGTTCATACAAGTAACCTATTAAATGTGCACCAGTTTCTCCACTAGTACTGATTCCCCTGGTAGTTAGTATATTTTCAACTAAGTGATAAAATTCATGAACTAATACACCGCCTAGGTCTCTATCCTTGGCCCTTATATTATCAAGTTCAAGACAAATTAGGTATTTATTATCCACTACACAACCTCTACTAGTAAGACCACACGCATTAATAAGTTGTTCGTTAAATCTAGCCTTTAATCCTTCATCATCTGAGTATTTTTTGGCCTCTTCGTATAGTTCATCTCGTCTACCTACTAATACTATAACACCAGTAAAATAAACATCTATATCAATACAATATTTTTCCATAACAAAAAGAGAGAGTATACTATTACTAATATACTCTCGGGATAAGTTTAAATAATTTTTTCTAACCACTCACATGTATCTACTGAAATATCATGTGCTGACCAACCACATAATGATATATCCACTATAAAGACTGCACAATCTCTATCTGGATCAAACCCATCTACCATATCTCTAAGGTCTGATAATGTATGTGAGTCTGTTGATACTACGTATGTGTTTCTGTTGACTTGTTTTATCTTTTTCCCAAACTTTTTTCCTAGTTTTTCAGTAATCTCTAAGTATCTCTGTGCGACATTACTGCTAGGTTTTAAAGAAAATGTGATTAGAAAAGCTGCCATAATTACTCAGTTATTTTTCTTAACCATTCATCAACTGAATCATTGATCCTAATTTTCAAGTCAGATAAGTCTACGTAATGTTCCCAGATCTCACTAAATATCTCATCAGTGTTACCTATCTTATCCTTATTATCCTCCTTGAAGATTTGATCAACCGCCTCTTTTATACTCTTAGCTTTTTCAGAGTCTATTACACCACTACAAGTAAGACGATCTGCCATCCTCTTGATATAAGACTCAGCCTCAGAGTTGCTAGTTGTGGAATTATCTTCTGTATTATCACCTACTACAAACTCCTTAACTGCCGATCTTGTTTTCTTCAGTACATCTTTAGCACCACCAACTAGATCTTCCCTAGTTGATTTAGGATTTTTCACAGTTTCTACAAAATCTTTGAGGCTTTCTTTTGGTCCCTTAGATATTTCTCGTGCATCCTTTACAGCTTCAGTTAATTCATCTTTAACTACATCTGCCATAATTGCTGCTTTCTTTAAAAATTTTCTTATCCTACTCATACTAATTAATTTATAATCACTAATAAGACTTTCATGTGATTGTGCATCATTGCTCTCCTTTAGCTGTAGGGGAAGCCGTCATGTTTAATGAACAATCAGACATTCCCTACAACATAAAAGTGTCTTAGATTATCCTTACTTCAATACTACCTTCTTACCATTGTGAATGAATACACCATGTTGTGGGTTCTCTACACGCTGGCCCTGTAAGTTATAATAAGCATTATTACCTACGATATTGTTGTTCTCTACTGTTTCGATAGCATTTACAACGTTATGATCCTCACCATCGTCAAAGACAAACATTACCCTTGCAGAAGCAGGCAACGTTACCTTTGGACGAGCAACAGCCTTGTGAACAGGAATCGTACGGTCAGTTCCTATCTTGAGAGGCTTAAAGATACCCGCAGTTGTCATTGCGAAGATTGGATCAGAAGTAGATGACTGCTTCTTAGTATCCTTCACCGTCACACCTTCCATGATGTTGTTTGAGAGGCTATAAGTAACATTGTCCTTCTCACCTATAGCATAGTAGAAGTCTGCAGGAGTACTTGCCCCACTACGACTCTCCAACAAAACACCTGTCTCAGCAGGTACGTAATCATAGTCTGTTACGTTAGTACCACCATAATTGATACTCTTCATAATGAACTTAATAACACCAGTGGTAGCATCCGTTGACATACCAGCAGTCTGCGTAATGAATGCACCAATACGTCCACGTTCATTGTTCTCACGTGCATAGATACCAAGGTCAGCATCAAACTCACGTGCGAAAGTACCGTACTGATGTGCTATATTAATTTCACCTGGTATCTTATAAGATGTTTGTCCTGCATAACGAGACCAACCTGTAGAAGTCTTATAATCATTCTCAGCAGACTTCTTTACATAGACCTTGAGATCTGGTTCAAACTCCTTCTCGGTATAGGTACCTGAGTTGTCTACGTATTCCCACTTTGTTGCACTCATATCCTTTGTAGGTTCAGTAGCGGTGAAGTAGATACGCTTAACACTTGAAGTACCATCATGCTTCTTGAAGGCATCGAGACCTATATAATCAAGTGTATTCTTGAAAACAACCTCCTGTATATTGGTTGTGTTATCATTCATTGCATAGTCACCCCAAAGGCGCACCTCGTATGTGTTGTTATTGTCATCTGTTACGGTTGGTTTTA